>ODAI011687043.1_pt1 | contig 102298 bp, 99 predicted proteins | sample 1539321 | NCBI WGS metagenome assembly ODAI01 (sample SAMN02144231, study PRJEB22623) | gut metagenome | biome: sheep rumen | host: Ovis aries | place: New Zealand
AAATGTCTGGAGACAAAATATCAGCAAACCAAGTAATGGCTTCACTACTGACCGAAGGACGAGCGAAGCGATCACTACTTAACTTCTAAACTACAAAGAAGTTGAGCGAATGCAAAACTTGAATTTTTTATACTGACTTAGCAGTGAAATCATTCCCTGTAGAGATAGCCGACAATGCGGTTGAGCCACGGTAGCGAGAAGCGGAACCAGCGATAAGTGCCAACCTCTTTGCCTCCGAAACTGAGAATGAAGTCGCGGTGTGCGTTCTTTTTGAACGGAAGTCCCACGTCAAGGAAGTAGATATGCCAGTATTGATGCTCATAAGCGTGGGTGATAGCACCCCATACGGTGGCCGTGGCAGGGTGGAGCATGGGGTGGCTCTTAGTCTTTGCCGCCATATACCATAGGTATGCGTTCCGGTTGGTATACATACACGTGCATGCTCCAATTGCTTTCCCTTTGTATTTTGTGATGAAAAGCGAGCAGTGGTCGCTGTCTTTTAGCAGCGAGAACATCTTCTGCGACGGCAGATAGCGCCTCGGTTTAGTGGAGAGATGCCTGCGCAGCATGCGATAGAAATCGGCAAACTCTTCTTCTGTCTCCACGCTTTTCACCTCCATGCCGTAGTCGATGGCATGGCGAATACGTGCTGCCACCTTTTCGCTGATACGGTCTTCGGGAGGCATGGAGTGCAGCGAGTTGTGCACCTCCATCCATTGCACTGGTATATAACCCTGCTGCCGGAAGAGTTTATAGCCGAACATCTTGGCAGAGAGGTCGCTGAATTCAATGTAGAAGCATAGTTTCAGGTTCAGTTTCTGCGTGATGGCATGGAGCATTTTCGAGAAAAGCAACTGTTTGTCAGCACCTTCTTCATACTCGCCTTCGCCATAAACCCTTCCTTGCGAAAAGAGATAGGGCGGCAAGAGCGAGCCGCGACGCCTGAGCATGGCAAGCAGATGGGCCTTGATTCTGCCGTCTTGGCGGGCAATCACCATGTAAGGCCGCTGTCCGGGTGTCTTTTCCACAATCTGGAAGAGTTCTATGCTGTGGAAGAAATTCCTGCATTCCATCTCCGGCATGTTCTTGCTGCTGGTGATGATGTCGATAGTCACTTCCTGATAGTTGCTTTGCTGCTGTTCCTCTTTCATGCAACAAAAGTAATAATTATTTTAAAAAAATGCAAGTGATACAGAATAATTTAATTATTTTATGTAAATTTGCGGTGAATAAACCAAATAAGACAAATAAGAGATGAAAGATTTTAAGGATTTGGTACAGGTGCGCAGAAGCCACAGAAAGTTTACTGAAGAAGAAATCAGCGGTGATGATGTGCGGCTGATACTGCGTGCCGGTCTGATGTCGCCTACCTCTAAGGGGCAGCGCGGCTGGGAATTCGTGGTTGTGGAAGATAAACTCGACATAGAGAAACTGTCGGATGCGAAGGACCTTGGCGGCCAGTTCATCAAGGGAGCACCGCTTGCCATTGTGGTATTAGGTGATCCTGTGAAGAACGATTGCTGGGTGGAAGACTGCAGCATAGCCGCTATTTCCATGCAGTATCAGGCTGAAGACCTCGGCTTAGGCTCTTGCTGGGCGCAAATGAGGGGTAGGGGACTGAGCGACGGAACCAGTGCCGACACCGTGATACGTGGCATTCTCGACATTCCCGAGCATCTGAACTGCCTCTGCGTGCTGGCTTTTGGCCATAAGGCAGACGAGCGCAAGCCGCAGAATGAAGACCGCCTGAAGTGGGAGAACGTACATATCGACAAGTATTGATTCTCTATGAAAGTTGTTTTGATAGGTGCCGGCCGACTGGCCACCAACATGGGCAAGGCGCTCTATGCTGCTGGTCATGAGGTGGCGCAGGTGTTTAGCCGCACGCAATCCTCTGCTTCTGTGCTGGCGTCAGTGCTCAACAGCGTGGCGGTGACACAGTTGTATGATGTGGTTAACGATGCCGATGTCTATGTGGTAGCCCTGAAAGACGATGCGCTTGAGGCGTTGCTGCCCGATATCTGTCGTGGAAAGAGCGATGCGGTGGTGCTCCACACGGCCGGCAGTATGCCCATGGACGTGTTCAAACCCTATGCAAATCATTACGGAGTGCTCTATCCAATGCAGACTTTCTCTAAGGAAAAGGAGTTGGATTTCAGTAAGATACCGTGCTTTATTGAAGCAAATGATGACCAGTCACTGCAATTGATTCGTGTATTGGCAGAAAGCATCAGCGGCCGCATCTATGAAATGTCGTCCGACGACCGTAGATACCTGCATCTGGCTGCCGTATTTGCCTGCAATTTTGCTAATCATTGTTATGCGCTCAGTGCAGAAATACTTGCCCAGCATGGTGTTCCTTTCGACGTGATGCTGCCGCTAATCGACGAGACGGCTAGAAAGGTTCACGTGCTCAGTCCTGTGAAAGCACAGACCGGACCTGCTGTCCGCTACGACGAGCGCATTATTAAGAAACAGGCAGAACTGCTCCGTGATAATCCGCCTGTGAAGGAATTGTATGAACTGATGAGTCAGTCCATCCACAGGATAATGAGACAAGGAGAATGAAAATACAATTGGAAGAATGATTAACTACGATCTCAGCAAGATAAAGGCGATTGTGTTTGACGTTGACGGAGTGCTCAGCGCAGAGACCATTACGCTGCACCCCGACGGCGAACCGATGCGCACGGTGAACATCAAAGACGGCTATGCCATTCAACTGGCTCAGAAAATGGGGCTTCGCATAGCCATCCTGACGGGCGGCAACACGAAGAGTGTGCGGCTGCGCTATGAGCATCTGGGTGTGGAGGACATCTATATGCAGTGCGCCGTGAAGATACAGACATACGAGCGTTTCCTGCAAAAGTACGGTCTGAAAGATGAGGAGGTTATCTACATGGGCGACGATATTCCCGACTATGAAGTGATGTCGCGCTGCGGTTGTCCGTGCTGTCCGGCCGATGCCTGCCCGGATATCAGGAACATCAGCCTGTATGTGAGCGGCAAGAAAGGTGGCTATGGCTGCGGTCGCGATGTGATTGAGCAGGTGCTGCGTGTGCAAGGCAAATGGCTCAGCAGTGAGAAAGCCTTTGGGTGGTAAACGAATAATCAAAAGGAATGAAGCAGAAATACCATATCATATTGGCCAGCAACAGTCCTCGACGGAGAGAGTTGCTGGCAGGATTAGGCATCGATTTCGAGGTGAAAGTGTTGCCCGGCATCGATGAGAGTTATCCCGAAGATACGCCCACGGCAGATGTTGCGCGAGTGATAGCCATGTCGAAAGCGGCCGTTTATGAGAATTTGATTGGTGATGACGAACTTGTGATTACGGCCGACACCATTGTCGTGGTTGACGATGAGATTCTTGGAAAGCCACAACATGCAGATGATGCACGCAGAATGTTGCGGCTGATTAGTGGGAGAACGCATCAGGTGATTACGGGTGTATGCCTGATGGTGAAAGGGAAAGTGAAGAGTTTCTCCGTGACCACCGATGTGACGTTCAAACAACTGACAGACAACGAGATCGACTATTACATTGAGAACTACCGACCCTATGACAAGGCCGGCGCATACGGCATTCAGGAATGGATAGGATATGTGGGTGTGACCTCGCTTACCGGCAGTTATTTCAATGTGATGGGCCTGCCCGTACAGCGTATTTATACGGAGTTACAGTCAATGTAACCCACTTGGGCCTTTCGTGATGCTGCTCAGCGTCGTCGGAATTCTGCGCAGGTGACGGCTGTGGCGATGGCAACATTCAGGCTGTCGGCCGTTTCTTTCTCTGCGGGATAGTGGGGGATGAGCAGTTTCTTGTTCACGTAGGCAGCCACATCTTGCGATATTCCATTTCCTTCGTTGCCCATGACAATGATGCCGTTGGTGGTCAGCGATTCCTTGTAGATGTCTTTTCCGTCAAGAAACGTGCCGTAGACGGGTGTTCCTTCGGGCAGATTGCTGAACAATTGCTGCAGATTTGTATACACCACACGCACTCTGGCGATGCTTCCCATCGTGGCCTGCACCACTTTGGGATTGTAGGCATCGGCCGTTTCAGGGCTGCAGAAGATGGTGGAAATGCCGAACCAGTCGGCTATACGTATGATTGTGCCCAGGTTTCCGGGGTCTTGCACATTGTCGAGTGCCAGAAACAAATCTGTGGCAAAGTCATGCTGCTGATGCTGATACACGGGTATGGGGAACGTGGCAAGCACCTGCTGGGGGTGCTGCAAGAAACTGATTCGGCCCAGTTCTTCATCTGTAACTACTAAAAAACGGTCGTAAGCCTGTATGTGCATGGCTTGATACCAATCCTCGGTAGCCATAATCCTGTTAGGAGTGAAGCCGGCGTGAAGCAGGTCGCCCACCACTTTGGGGCCTTCTGCCACGAACAAGCCCTCGCGTTTGCGAACCTTCTTTTGTTCAAGGCCTTTTATATATTTTATTTGGTTCTTGCTAATCATTTCTTTCCTTTTGATGACAAAAGTACAAAAAAAATTCTTATTTTTGCAGCATAATTGGAGAATAGTGAACAGAATTATTGCAAAATACATCTTTTGTGCCGCTTGTTCCCTCATTTTTATGTGGGTGGTCACGTCTTGTTCGGTAACGAAGTTTGTGCCCGAAGAGCATTATTTGCTGCACAAGGTGAAGATCAAGACTGACGACAAAGCACTCGATCTCTCGCTCCTGCAGCCATACATACGGCAGCAGGCTAATTCTAAATGGTTTTCTTTGTTCAGAGTTCCCCTGGGTGCCTATTCGCTTGCCGGCGACGATACCACGAAATGGGTGAACCGCACATTGAGAAACATAGGCGAAGAGCCTGTGCTCTATGATACGCTCCAGGCGAATCTCACGCGCAACGACCTGCTCGCAGCCTTGCAGAACATGGGTTTTATGAATGCCGACGTGGATGTGAAGCATCGCGTGAAAGGCAAGAAACTTACGCTTACCTATGAGTTGAAGCCCGGCATACCGTTTTTCATCCGTTCTGTAGACTATGACATCAACGATCCTGGTGTCATGTCGTGTCTGAACGGCTACCTTAAAACAAGCCAATATCTTAGGGAGGGCAGGCGGTTTTCTATCAACGAACTCGATGCAGAGCGCAAACGGATCACCCAGTTGCTAATGGACAACGGCTATTATCTGTTTCATAAGGATAATATTACTTTCACTGCCGATACGTTGAGAGGCTCTAAAATGGTGGATCTGACCATGCATGTGCTGCCATATCGTCCAACCGGCGATGCCGAACCGCAACTGCATCCACAGTATTTTGTGAGAAATGTGGAGTTTGTTGGTGGTGACGACGGCGTGTTACACCTGCGCCCCAGCGTGCTGGAGGAGAATACGTGGATTGAGCGAAACAAGCCTTTCAGCGCTTCCAATCTGCAAAAGACCTACAATAACTTCGGAAAACTGCCAGCAGTGAGATACACAAGCATTAAGTTTACGGAGGTGCCCGACACAACGCTCCTGGATTGTCGCATCCAAATCAGTACGAACAAGCCCAACAGTATCAGTTTCCAGCCCGAGGGAACCAATACGGCCGGCGACCTTGGAGCCGCTGCTTCGTTGACTTATGAGAACAGAAACATCTTCCATGGATCAGAAACCTTCAGTGTGCAGTTGCGTGGCGCTTTTGAGGCTATTACCGGATTGGAGGGCTATCAGAACCAGAATTATGAAGAATATAGTCTGGAAACCAAACTGATATTCCCTCGTTTCATCGTCCCCTTTGTATCTAAGAGTTATCGCAGAAAGAGTGCTGCCTCCTCAGAATTGTCGCTGAGTTATAACATCCAGAACCGTCCGGAGTTTCATCGACGCTTGTTTTCCGCAGCCTGGAGATACCGATGGAGCGATGCTTCTAACCATACCACCTACCGCATAGACCTGCCCGACATGAACTATATCTATATGCCGTGGGTGTCGGGCACGTTTAAGCACGACTATCTCGACAGCGTGAGCAACAGGAATGCCATCCTGCGATATAATTATGAAGACCTTTTTATCATGAAAGTGGGTTTCTCAATGACCTACAACAAGGGAAACCATGCCTTCCGCGGCAATATTGAAACGGCAGGAAACATGCTGAATGCCTCAAGACATCTGTTCGGGCTCAAGGAAAACGGGCGCGGACAATACTCCTTATTTAATATAGCATACGCACAATATGTGAAAGGCGACCTGGAATATACCCATCTCACACGCATTGACCGACATAACGAACTGGCTCTGCATGCTGGTCTGGGCATTGCCTATCCCTACGGGAACAGCAATGTGCTGCCTTTCGAGAAGCGCTATTTCTCGGGTGGTGCCAATTCTGTGAGAGGATGGAGCGTGCGAGGACTGGGACCGGGAGGGTTCAAAGGTGATAATGGTGCCATTGACTTCATCAACCAGACTGGTGATATGAAAATCGACCTGAACGTGGAATGGCGTACTTTCCTGTTTTGGAAGATTAACGGCGCTCTGTTTGTTGATGCCGGCAATATATGGACGTTGCGAGAATACAATGAACAGCCCAACGGACAGTTCCGTTTTGACGAGTTCTACAAGCAGATTGCTGTGGCCTATGGCGCTGGTTTCCGTCTTAATTTCGGGTATTTCATCCTTCGGTTCGACTTAGGAATGAAAGCCATTAATCCTGCCTACGAAGACAAACACGAGCATTATGCCATTCTCCATCCCAAGTTTAGTCGTGATTTCGCCTTCCACTTTGCGGTAGGCCTTCCATTCTGATGAGCCATTTGTCCTGGTCGATGACGGCGTTGAGGCGGAAACCGGCTGATTTCACCATGCGGCCACATGATTCTATGGAGTCCATCAACAAGAAATTGCTTACTGTTATGTTGACCACGGCAGTGGAATCGCTGGTGTAGTTGACCTCGTTGACTTCTATTTGGGCCGGTTCTTCAGTGTTGTGGATGACGTCAAGGTCGGCTTGCTTGACGTTTGACGCTGCAAAGCGCAGCCATTGGTGGGAGGCATCCGTGCAGAACTTGCACGCATTCTTGTAGCGCAAGTTGAAATAATTGGTGGCGAAACTGTCGGCCACTTCATACAACTGCCCTTCGCTACCGTTGCGATTTGCCATGCATGAGGCAAGAAAAAACAAGAAAACACACGAATAACGCCCAATTTTCATATTAAAAAGATTAAAATCATACAAAGGTAAATAAAATCTTTGGCATTACCCAGTATTTTTCATACTTTTGCATAAAAATAATAACAATAATGCTAAAATTCATATCGTTTGGCAGTGGCAGCAGCGGAAATTGCTATTTCCTCTACACTGAAACAGATGGTATATTGATAGATTCAGGAATAGGTGTCCGCATGCTGAAAAAGTATTTTCACGACTACGGGCTGCGGTTACAGAATATACACAACATACTTGTCACTCACGATCATGCTGATCATGTGAAATCGGTTGGCTCGCTGAGTTCTGATTTAAATGTTCCTGTATATGCCACGCGAGAAGTTCACCGTGGCATTGATAATAATTATTGTGTAAGGCGCAAGATTCAGCCTATCAATGTACATCGGATAGAAAAGGGAGACACGTTCTGTCTTGGGGATTTTACGATTACTCCTTTCGATGTTCCACATGACAGCAGCGACAATGTGGGCTATCGGATAGAGTGTCAAGGTGTGGTGTTTTGCCTGATGACAGATGCCGGACATGTCACTGAAGAGATGAAAGGCTATATCAAAGAGGCCAATTACCTTGTACTTGAAGCAAACCACGATGAGGAAATGCTCATCGGCGGTCCATATCCGCAGTATTTGAAAGAAAGGGTGCAGAGCGATAAAGGTCACCTCAGTAACAAAGCGTGCGCCATTGCATTGGCCGAGAACGCATCGCAAGAGTTGCGTCATGTGTGGCTGTGCCATCTCAGTCAGGAGAACAATCATCCCGAACTGGCGAGGAAAACCGTGGAATTCATACTGGGCAGTTACGGCATTGTTGCTGGAAAGGACTTCAAACTGGATGTGCTAAAGCGCAAGACACCGTCAGATATCTTTGATTTAGTGTGATTTAGACGCGCTGACACCACTTCTGACACGCCATCTCTCCTAAGTACGAGTGCAAAACACATTGATTTGGGGTGGATACAGATGGTTTTTTGATGAAAAAGTGTAAAATTCTTTGTGAGATTCGGAAAAAAGAAGTACCTTTGCAGCCGCTATCACGAGATGGTAGCATAAATTCAAACCTAATTAAACATATTTAAACAATGGCAACAAAAATCAGATTGCAGCGCGGTGGTCGTAAAGGCTATGCCTTCTACAGAATCGTTATCGCCGACGCAAGAGCACCACGAGATGGTAGATTTACTGAAAAGATTGGTACTTATAATCCCAACACCAATCCTGCCACAGTAGATTTGAATTTCGACCGTGCACTCTACTGGGTAGAGACAGGCGCACAGCCTACAGACACAGTTCGTAACATTCTTAGCAACGAAGGTGTTTACCTGATGAAGCATCTGCGCGGCGGTGTTCGCAAAGGCGCATTTGACGAGGAGGCAGCACAGCGCAAGTTCGATGCATGGAAAGAGGCAAAGGAGAAAGGTTTCAATGCAGTTCGCGAGCAAGCAGCCAAAGCAAAGAAAGAAAGTGTCGCCAAGGAATTGGAGGCAGAGAAGAAAATCAATGAGGCTATTGCACAAAAAGTTGCAGAAAAGAAGGCTGCTCAGGCTGCTGCACAGGCAGAGGCTGAAGCAGAACCTGCAGCAGAAGAAGCACCTGCAGAGGCTTAAAGTTTTTTCTTTATCTGGAAGAAATGAAAAAGGTGGGCATTTTTTGCTCACCTTTCTCTTTTTATTAATTAGTAGTTTTCTGCTTTTACCTGGAAGTAAGACCGGGGATGGTCGCAAACAGGACATACCTCGGGAGCCTGCTTGCCAATAACGATATGTCCGCAGTTGGCACACTGCCAGATTACGTCACCGTCTTTCGAGAACACTTTTTTGTCGCGAATGTTCTTCAGCAGTTTGCGATAACGCTCCTCGTGCTCTTTCTCAATGGCTGCAACACCTTCGAATTTCTCAGCAATTTCATCGAAACCTTCTTCGCGTGCTTCCTTTGCCATGCGCGCATACATGTCTGTCCATTCGAAATTCTCTCCGCCGGCAGCAGCCTCAAGGTTTGTCTCGGTGTCGCTCACCTTACCACCGTTGAGAAGTTTATACCACATTTTTGCATGTTCCTTTTCGTTGGCAGCGGTCTCTTCGAAGATGGCTGCAATCTGAACATACCCGTCTTTCTTGGCTTTGCTTGCAAAATACGAATACTTGTTGCGAGCCATTGATTCGCCAGCAAATGCTTCCTGAAGATTCTTTTCTGTTTTTGTTCCTTTTAATTCTTTCATAATGCTTTCGTTTTATTTGGAGTTAATAATCTGCCATTATATGGAAATCTCACCGCGCATGTTGCAGTTCATGCCGTTTCTCACCATCAACGGGTCGGCATAGGTGCCCTGAAGGTGCATCAGTTTGGCCACGGCGCTCTCAACCGTGCTGTCGTATCCACTGATGACACCAGCGTTTTTTAACTGATATCCCGTGTCATAGCGGGCCATTTCTACGGTTCCTGCAGCGCATTGGCTGATGTTGATGATATTTACACCGCGGTCGCTGGCTTCTTTCAGCATTTTCAATAGCCATGGCCGCTGCGGAGCATTGCCGCTTCCGTATGTCCTCATCACGATTCCCCGCAACTCAGGCGCCTCCAGCATGTGTCTGACAATGTTGTCTTGTATGCCTGGGAATAGGGTGAATACCACTACGTTAGGGTCTGTTGAATAATGAGGAATCATTGGCCGGTTGAAATCGGGATGCAGGATATACTCTTCGTGATAAACAATGGATATACCGGCATCGGCAAGATGTGGGAAATTGAACGAGTCAAACGCATTGAAACCGTCGGCATTCATCTTCGTTGAGCGGTTTCCACGCAGAAGGCGGCCGCTGAAATAAATGCAAACTTCGGGAACAACAGGCGTTCCGTCGTCGTGATGTGCGGCTGCAATTTCAATACTTGTCACGAGATTCTCTTTTCCGTCGGTTCTTAATTGCCCGATTGGGAGTTGTGAGCCGGTTAGAATAACAGGTTTTGTCAGGTTCTCCATCATAAACGACAAGGCAGAGGCAGTGAAAGCCATCGTGTCTGTACCATGAAGAATCACGAAACCGTCATATTGTTCGTATTTGTCATTGATAATTCTCACCAGTTGCGTCCATAGATTGGGCGTCATGTCAGATGAATCGATGGGCGGTGTGAATTGATAAACATCAATACCGGTCTTAATAGATGAGAATTCGGGAATCTGTGATATCAGATGATTAAAGTCGAGAGGTTCCAAAGCATTGGTCTTGGGGTTCTTTCCCATACCAATGGTACCACCGGTGTAAATCAGCAGTACCCGGTTGCTACGGTTCCTAATACATGTGTTTTTGTTGTACGACATCGTTTACGTAATTTATTTGTGCAAATATACTTTAAAAACTTCATAGTTCCAAAAAAAATGAGTATATTTGCGTAAAATTACAAAAATATAATCTTAATATATCATTTAAATAAAAAACAAACTATGAAGCAGTTTATGGATTCCAATTTCCTGCTCGAGACATCTACCGCGCAGGACCTTTTTCACAACCATGCGGCCAAAATGCCAATTATCGACTATCATTGTCATCTGATTCCTGAAATGGTTGCAAATGATCATCAGTTCAGAAGTATTACAGAACTATGGCTTGGTGGTGACCATTACAAATGGAGAGCCATGCGCACCAATGGTGTTGATGAAAAGTATTGCACAGGAAAAGACACCTCTGACTGGGAGAAATTCGAAAAGTGGGCAGAGACCGTGCCTTATACATTCCGCAATCCACTTTATCACTGGACACATCTGGAGTTGAAAACGGCTTTTGGTATTGACAAACTGTTGAGTCCGAAGACTGCTCGTGAGATTTTCGACGAATGTAATGAAAAACTGAAGCAGCCTGAATTCACTGCACGTGGACTGATGCGCCATTATCATGTGGAGACTGTTTGCACGACAGACGACCCTGTAGATGACCTGAGATATCACAAACAGACCATTGAGAGCGGCTTTGAAATCAGGATGATTCCTGCATGGCGTCCTGACAAGGCAATGAATATCGACAAGCCAGAGTATGCTGACTATGTGAATAAATTAGGTGAAGTGGCTGGCGTGACAATTAATACATTCAAGGATATGATGGATGCGCTTCAGAAACGTCATGATTTCTTCCACGCCAACGGCAGCCGTCTGTCTGATCACGGCATTGAGGAGTTCTACGATGAGCCATATACCGACAGCCAGATAGAAACTATTTTCGAGAAAGCCATGCGTCGTCAGGCCTTGTCAGAGTTTGAAGTGCGCCAATACAAGCACTGCTTCCTGAAACTTTGTGCTGAAATGGATTATGACAGCAACTGGACACAGCAGTATCATTATGGTGCTATTCGTGACAATAACACCGTTATGCACGACCGTTTAGGCGTTGACTGCGGTTTCGACTCCATTGGAGAATTCACAACGGCTAAGGCAATGGCACATTTCCTTGATGAACTTAACACGGAAGGAAAACTCACGCGTACCATATTATATACATTGAATCCATGCGCCAATGAAGTTATCGCCACGATGTTGGGTAATTTCCAGGATGGTTCTTGCCCGGGTAAGATTCAGTTTGGTTCTGGTTGGTGGTTCAACGACCAGTTGGATGGCATGACACGTCAGATGGATGCACTTTCCGTATTGGGGCTTTTGAGCCGTTTCGTGGGAATGCTTACCGACAGTCGTTCATTCCTGAGTTATCCGCGACATGAGTATTTCCGCCGTTTGCTTTGCAATCTGCTTGGCAATGATGTGGAGAAAGGTCTTCTTCCGGATGACAAAGAAAACTTGTATCGCATGGTTGAAGATATCAGTTACTATAACGCAAAGAATTATTTCAATTTCTAATCTAAATAATCCCGATGATTTTTTTTCATCGGGATTTTATATTGTTGACAAAATATTTGCAAGTATCGCAGAAATACTGTACTTTTGCAGAAAATTTGTTATAAAAGACAACTCAATGACACGTAAAGCATCGTTCACTCTGCCATTTTTGATATTCGCAATGGCTTTGCTTCTGAATAGTTGTGGAAGCACAAAGAGAATCGTTTATTTACAAGGCGCAGATACATTGAATCTGGAGAATTCGCAGTATCTGTATGACGCCAGAATCATGCCTAAAGACTTGCTGACTATTACCGTGAGTGCAACCGATCCGGATGCGGCAAAGCCTTTCAATCCAGGTAAGGGTGGCTATCAAGGTTCTTCTGGTGGTTCCAACAATCAGTTGCAGTACCTTGTTGATAATGATGGAAACATCAATTTCCCGTTAGTAGGAACGCTCCACATGGCGGGTCTCACCAAGCGTGAGAGTGAGCAAATGATAAAAGAAAAGATTACTCCATATCTGTCGAAGACTGAGAATCCTGTCGTTACCGTTGAAATGTCAAGTTATAGAGTCACAGTATTAGGTGAGGTGAGCAGACCAGGAACCATCAAGGTTGACCAGGAAAAGATTAACATTCTTGAGGCGATTGCGCAGGCTGGCGACCTCACGATGTATGGAAAACGAGACAATGTTCAACTCATTCGTGTTGATGCCAAGGGCAAGAAAGAGATTCATACGCTGAACCTCAATAAGGCAGATATCATCACATCTCCTTATTATTACCTGCAGCAGAACGACATCGTATATGTTGAGCCGAATAAGACGAAGATTGATTCAACCGCCATTAATTCTGTTTCAATATGGTTTTCTGTCATCAGTTTCTTAACGTCAATGGCAACGCTTGTAGTAAGTATCGTCAAATAAAAACAGAAAAATATGTGTGGTATCGTAGGCTATATAGGAAAGAGAGAGGCTTACCCCATATTAATCAAAGGATTGCAACGCTTGGAGTATCGTGGTTACGATAGTGCAGGCGTTGCACTTTTGAATGAACAGGGTGAGTTGAATGTATATAAGACGAAAGGAAAGGTTAGTGATCTTGAGGGATTCTGTGTTGACAAGGATATTTCCGGCACAGTTGGCATTGCGCATACACGGTGGGCCACCCATGGCGAACCGTCGTCGCTCAACGCTCATCCGCACTATTCTGAGTCAAAGAACCTGGCCATTATTCACAATGGCATTATTGAAAACTATGCCGACCTGAAGGTAAAACTTCAGGCAAAAGGCATTCAATTCAAGAGCGATACAGACACGGAGGTGCTCGTTCAGTTCGTGGAGTATGTTCAGAACCGGAAGAAACTGGATTTGCTTACCGCCATCCAGTTGGTGTTGCACGAAGTAATTGGTGCCTATGCGATAGCGCTACTTGACAAGCGCAATCCTGATACCATTATCGCAGCAAGGAAACAAAGTCCCCTGGTTGTGGGTATTGGCGAGAATGAGTTCTTCCTTGGTTCAGATGCAAGCCCAATCATTGAGTACACAGACCAGGTGGTTTATCTTGAAGACGGAAACATTGCCGTCATTCAGCGTGGCAAAGAACTCAAGGTTGTGAACATCTACAACAATACGCTCTCGCCGGAAATAAAAACGGTTGATATCAGTCTGGGTCAGATAGAGAAGGGTGGATATCCGCATTTCATGCTGAAAGAAATCTTCGAGCAGCCTGAATGTCTTACCAATTGCATGCGGGGCAGGGTGAATGTCGAGGCAAACAATGTTACGCTGAGTGCTGTAATCGACAACAAAGAGCAGTTGCTGAATGCACAGCGCATCATCATTGTGGCATGCGGCACATCCTGGCATGCGGGGTTGATAGGAAAGCAGATTCTTGAAAACCTGTGCCGAATCCCAGTTGAGGTGGAGTATGCTTCCGAATTCAGATACCGGAATCCAGTTGTTACCGACAAAGATGTGGTCATTGCCATATCGCAAAGTGGCGAAACAGCCGACACCTTGGCTGCCGTGGAGTTGGCAAGACGAAAGGGAGCCTTTATCTATGGTATCTGCAATGCGATTGGTTCGAGCATACCGCGTGCCACGCACACCGGTTCATATATACATGTGGGACCAGAAATAGGTGTTGCTTCCACAAAGGCATTTACCGGACAGGTCACTGTTCTCACCATGTTGGCATTGGCATTAGGCAAGGAACGCGGCACGGTAGCCGACGATGTCTATCTCGATATCGTAAAAGAACTGAGCCTGATACCAGATAAAATGAAGGAAGTGCTGGAACTCAACGGCCAGATAGCCCTGTTGAGTCGTATCTTCACGTATGCACGCAATTTCCTTTATCTTGGTCGTGGTTTCAGTTATCCGGTAGCCTTGGAAGGCGCATTGAAACTGAAAGAAATCAGTTATATCCATGCCGAGGGCTATCCTGCTGCCGAGATGAAGCATGGACCGATAGCACTCATCGACTCGGATATGCCTGTGGTGGTTATCGCCACTCACAATGCCATGTATGAGAAAGTGCTGAGCAACATCCAGGAGATAAAGGCACGAAAGGGAAAAGTCATCGCCTTGGTAAGCAAAGGCGATGCAACCATCAGCAAGATTGCCGACGAGGTGATCGAGATTCCCGATACACTTGAGTGTCTTGAACCGTTAATCGTTACCATTCCTCTTCAATTGCTGGCATATCATATTGCCGTTTGTAAAGGCAAAGATGTTGACCAGCCAAGGAATTTGGCAAAATCAGTTACTGTTGAATAGATATATGGGCGAATCGTTATTTACGGTTCGCCTTTTTTTTGAGATTATGGAAATACTAAAACATGAATGCGGCGTTGCAATGATACGCTTGCTGAAACCGCTTGACTATTATAAACAGAAGTATGGCAGCCGGCTGTACGGCCTTAACAAACTCTATCTGATGATGGAGAAACAGCACAACAGAGGTCAGGAAGGGGCTGGCATGGCCTGTGTGAAACTGGATGTTGAACCTGGAAATGAGTATATGTTCCGTGAGCGGGCTGAGGGAAAGGATGCCATCACCCAGATTTTCGGAAAGATTCATCATTGCGAAGACTTTGCAGGAGAACTGTATATGGGTCATTTGCGTTATTCCACAACAGGAAAGAGCGGGCTTTCCTATGTCCATCCATTTCTCCGCAGAAACAATTGGAGGGCGAAGAACCTTTGCCTGTGCGGTAATTTCAATATGACAAACATTGATGAAATCTTTCAGAAAATAACACTTCAGGGACAGTGCCCGCGCATCTACAGCGACAGTTATATCACTTTGGAATGGATGGGGCATCGTCTTGACCGCGAAGTGGAACGCAATTACCGCGAAGCGCGACAGATGGGCTTGCAAGGATTAGACATTACTCGATATATAGAAGATCACGTTGACATGGGAAATGTGCTTCGTTCAACCATGGCTGATTTCGACGGAGGGTATGTGATGTGTGGTCTCACGGGTTCGGGAGAGATGTTCGCCATCAGAGATCCATGGGCCATCCGCCCTGCCTTCTATTTCATGAACGATGAGTTTGTGGTCCTTGCCAGTGAGCGGCCAGTGTTGCAGACAACCTTCGATTTGGAATGCGACGACATTGAGGAACTTCCTGCGGGCTGTGCTCTGTTGGTTCACAAAGACGGGAGTGCGCATGTGGAGCAGATTCTCGAACAGCGTGGCGATTCCAAATGTTCCTTTGAGCGCATCTATTTCAGTCGAGGTTCCGACCGCGATATCTATCAAGAGCGAAAGAGATTGGGCGAGCAACTCATGCCGTCCATACACGATGCCATCCATGGCGAGACTTCACAGACGGTTTTTTCCTTCATTCCCAATACGGCCGAAGTGGCTTTCTATGGAATGCTCAACGGTTTCAAGCAGCATCTGAACGAGAAGAAGGTGGAAGCCATTGCCAACATGGACCATGTGCCTACACATGATGAACTTGAAAAGATTCTCAATACCTATGTGAGAAGTGAAAAAGTGGCATGGAAAGATATCAAGTTGCGCACGTTTATTACAGAAGGCAACTCGCGAAACGACCTCGCCTCGCATGTCTATGATGTCACTTACGAAAGCCTGACGCCCTATGTCGACAATCTTGTCATCATTGACGACAGCATTGTGAGGGGGACGACGCTCAAGGAGAGCATACTTAAAATTCTCGACCGCCTACATCCCAAGCGCATTGTCATGGTCAGTTCGTCGCCGCAGGTGCGCTATCCCGATTATTATGGTATAGACATGCCGCGTATGGAGGAGTTCTGTGTGTTTCGCGCCACCATTGAACTGATTAAGGAAAGGGGCATGTACAGTCTGATAGAAGAAACCTATAATGCCTGCAAAGCCGAACTCGAAAAGCCGAAAGAGCAGATGTGCAACAGGGTTCGCGACATATACAAGCCTTTTTCCGTAGAGGAAATCAATGAGAAAGTGGTGGAACTGTTACGCCCAGAGGGTATGACGACACCTGTTGTCCTGGTTTTCCAGTCCATAGAAGGCCTCCACCGTGCCTGTCCCCATCATCATGGCGACTGGTATTTCACGGGTCATTACCCCACGCCTGGTGGAAACAAACTTGTGAATCAGGCATTTGTCAACTATGTAGAGAAGTATTATCAATACGAACACAAATTTTAATGAATTATGAGAAAAGTAACACTCGTCCTTGATGACGGTACTGAGTTTCACGGAACTAGTTTCGGCTATGAAAGCCCGGTGGCTGGTGAAGTGGTGTTTAATACGGCCATGACAGGCTATCCGGAAAGTCTCACTGACCCGTCGTATGCTGGTCAACTCATGGTGCTTACCTATCCGCTTGTCGGAAACTATGGTGTGCCGCCGTTCAGCCTGCGCCCCGATGGCATGGCAACGTTTATGGAGAGCGACAAAATCTATGCCTCGGGCATCATCGTGGCTGATTACAGCGAACAGTACAGCCATTGGAATGCCTGCGAATGTCTGGGCGACTGGCTGAAACGCGAGAAAGTGCCGGGCATTACGGGCATCGACACCCGCGAACTGACTAAGATTCTCCGCGAGCACGGTGTGATGATGGGCAGGATTCTCTTCGACGACCAGCCTGCCGACATTCCCTCTGCCGAATACGAAGGAGTCAATTTCGTTGACAAGGTAAGTTGCAAAAACGTGGTCAGATACAACGAGGGGGCTGGCAGAAAAGTGGTTCTCGTTGACTGCGGCGTGAAGAACAATATCATCCGATGCCTCGTCAACAGAGGGGTAGAGGTGATTCGTGTTCCCTGGAACTATGATTACACGACTTTGGAATATGACGGTTTGTTCCTTTCCAATGGTCCTGGCGATCCCGACATGTGCGATGAGGCCGTGCAAATCATCAGGAAACAAATGGCCATGAGCAGAAAACCCATTTGCGGAATATGCATGGGCAACCAACTGCTGGCCAAGGCAGCCGGAGCAACCATCTATAAACTGAAATACGGCCACCGCTCTCACAACCAGCCCGTGCGGCTCGTGGGGACGGAGAAGTGCTATGTCACCAGTCAAAACCACGGTTACGCCGTCGATGCCACTACGCTTGGGGCTGAATGGAAAGAGTTGTTTGTAAACATGAACGACGGCAGCAACGAGGGAATCTGCCATGTGCAAAACCAATGGTTCTCCTGTCAGTTCCATCCGGAGGCCTGTAGCGGACCTACCGACACCGAGTTTATATTCGACCGTTTCGTAGATGTGTTGTGATTGTTCATGTTCAACCGATTAAAAAAACAATGATTCATAATGAAAGATAATAGTATAAAGAAGGTCTTGCTGCTCGGTTCAGGAGCATTGAAAATCGGTGAGGCCGGAGAATTCGACTATTCAGGTTCGCAGGCGCTGAAGGCTTTGCGCGAAGAATACATCTCAACGGTGCTCATCAATCCGAATATTGCCACGGTGCAGACATCGGAGGGAATGGCCGACCAGATTTATTTCCTTCCCGTAGAACCCTATTTCGTGGAGCGCGTAATCCAAAAAGAACGCCCCGACGGTATATTGCTTTCCTTCGGTGGGCAGACGGCTCTCAACTGCGGCGTACAACTCGAACAAAGCGGAATCCTTAAGAAATACGGTGTCAGGGTGTTAGGCACTCCCGTTAAAGCCATCATGGATACCGAAGACCGAGAGCGCTTCGTGGAGCGTCTGAATGAAATAAATGTCAAGACTATTAACAGCGAAGCCTGCGAGAATATTGAGCAGGCGCGCCGTGCTGCGGCATCTCTTGGCTATCCGGTTATCATCCGCGCTGCCTATGCACTTGGCGGATTGGGCAGCGGATTCTGTGACAATGAAGAACAACTCGACCGTCTGGCCGAGAAGGCATTCTCGTTTTCGCCGCAGGTACTGGTGGAGAAGAGTCTGAAAGGGTGGAAGGAAATAGAATACGAAGTGGTGCGCGACCGATACGACAACTGCATCACGGTGTGCAATATGGAGAATTTCGACCCGCTGGGCATCCACACTGGCGAGAGCATCGTTATCGCCCCGTCGCAGACGCTTACCAATAGCGAATATCACAAACTGCGTGCCATTGCCATCAAAATCATCCGCCACATCGGGATTGTTGGCGAGTGTAATGTGCAATATGCCTTCGACCCGAAGAGTGAAGACTATCGCGTGATTGAGGTGAATGCTCGTCTTAGCCGGTCGTCGGCACTCGCTTCTAAGGCCACTGGCTATCCCTTGGCTTTCGTTGCCGCAAAACTGGGAATGGGTTACGGACTGTTTGAACTGAAAAACTCTGTAACAAAGACCACCACCGCATTCTTCGAACCGGCTCTCGACTACGTGGTATGCAAGATTCCACGCTGGGATTTATCGAAGTTCCATGGCGTTGACAAGGAACTGGGCAGCAGCATGAAGTCAGTTGGAGAGGTGATGGCCATCGGCAGAACCTTCGAGGAAACCATTCAAAAAGGGCTTCGCATGATAGGGCAGGGGATGCACGGCTTTGTGGAAAACAAGGAACTGCAGATTCCTGACATTGACACCGCCCTGCGCGAACCTACCGACAAGCGTATCTTCATCATTTCCAAGGCCATGCACAAAGGCTATACCATCGACCAGATTCATGAACTGACGAAGATCGACAAATGGTTCTTGCAGAAACTGCGCCATATTATCGACATTGATGAGCGCATGAAGGCCGTGCGCAATGTGAACAATCTGGATCGTGATCTGCTGCGCGAGGCCAAGGTGTATGGCTTTACCGATTTCCAAATTGCCCGTGCCGTGGGACTGGAACAGGAACTGGGGAACATGCACAAGGCTCTTCTCGTGATTCGCAACCTGCGAAAGAGTTACGGCATCCTGCCTGTGGTGAAGCAGATTGACACGCTTGCTGCAGAATATCCCGCGCGTACCAATTATCTGTATCTAACTTATTCGGGAACGGCAAGCGACATCTGCTATGAAAACGACAAGCGCAGTGTGGTGGTGCTTGGCTCTGGTGCCTATCGCATAGGTAGCAGCGTTGAGTTCGACTGGTGTGGTGTGCAGGCATTGAACACCATCCGTAAGTCGGGCTACAGGTCGGTAATGATCAACTATAACCCCGAAACGGTTTCCACCGACTATGATATGTGCGACCGCCTTTATTTCGATGAACTCACATTCGAGCGCGTCATGGATATCGTTGAGGCTGAGAATCCTCACGGTATCATCATTTCCACAGGTGGTCAGATACCTAACAATCTCGCCATACGCCTTGATGAGCAGCATCTTCCGATATTAGGCACCTCGGCAAAGGATATAGACCATGCAGAAGATCGTGCGAAGTTTTCATCCATGCTGGCACGAAACGGCATCAGCCAGCCCGAATGGAGCGCACTTACAAGTATGGATGCCATCAACGAATTCATCAGGAAAGTGGGATTCCCCGTACTGGTGCGCCCGTCCTATGTGCTCTCCGGGGCGGCGATGAATGTCTGTTCCAACCAGGAAGAACTGGAGAAATTCCTGCTGTTGGCAGCCAATGTGAGCGAAGACCACCCTGTTGTGGTGAGTCGCTATATCGAGCACGCCAAGGAAATAGAGATGGATGCCGTGGCAAAAGATGGCGAAATCATTGCCTATGCCATATCTGAGCATATTGAATTTGCCGGTGTTCATTCTGGCGATGCCACCATCCAGTTCCCGCCACAGAAGATTTATGTGGAAACAGTGCGTCGTATCAAGCGCGTCAGCCGTCAGATTGCCCGTGAACTGCATATCAGCGGCCCGTTCAACATACAGTTCATGGCGCGTCAGAACGATATTCTTGTCATTGAGTGCAACCTTCGTGCCTCGCGTTCCTTCCCGTTTGTGAGCAAGGTGTTGAAAATCAACCTCATCGATTTGGCTACAAAGGTGATGCTGGGACTGCCTGTAGAGAAGCCCCATAAGAATCTTTTCGACCTCGACTACGTGGGAATCAAGGCGAGCCAGTTCTCTTTCAACCGGCTGCAGAAAGCCGATCCCGTGCTGGGAGTGGATATGTCGTCGACCGGCGAGGTGGGTTGTCTGGGCGACGACACCCATTCTGCCTTGCTGAAAAGTATGCTCAGTGTGGGTCACCGCATCCCCAAGAAACGCATTCTCTTGTCTACTGGCAGCGCCAAGCAGAAAGCCGAGATGCTCGATGCTGCAAGAATGCTCTTCGAACATGGCTACGAACTGTATGCAACCGACGGAACTTCGCGCTATCTTACTGAGAACGGTGTCAAGAACACGCTCGTTCACTGGCCGAGCGACCCGCGCAAGCCGCAGGCTCTCGACCTTTTGCATCAGCATCAGATAGACATGGTGGTGAATATTCCGAAGGATTTGTCGAGCCATGAGTTGACGAATGGCTACAAAATCAGGCGTGCCTCCATTGACCTGAATGTGCCGCTCATTACGAACAGCCGGCTGGCCAGTGCCTTCATCAATGCTTTCTGCACGGTGAAACTGGACGATATCGACATCAAGTCGTGGGCGGAATATAAGTAGTATACATGCTGCTCTTCCGGTGCGAATACAGTTTTGCCTACCGTCTATAATCGTTTTTCATGTCATCAACCTATGGAAATGCGGCTAAATAGAGACATTCCGGTTGGTGACATGAATTAATGGGTTTATGTATTTGTATGGTATAACAAAAAGAAAACCGCTGAACCTGAGGTCCAGCGGCGTTTCTCTCTTTTACTGTTCTAACTGATATTATTCAGCAACGGCTGTATCAGCAGCAGCGGTGTCAGCAGCAACTGTGTCAACCTGTACGGTATCTACAACTTCTTCCTCAGGAGCCTGAGTCTTGTTGTTACCACAAGATGCGAAAGAGATAGCTGCAACAGCCACGAACATTAAAACTAATTTCTTCATTTTTCTTTGCTTTTTAAATCTGTAAAACAATCATTTGTTTATTAAAACGATGCAAAGGTAAACATTTTTTTGATACGTTGTTCTTTTTTTTGGATTTTTTTTTGCCCGTTTTTGTAACATTTTTGCAAAACGCTGAATATCAGCGATTTGTAAAAAGTTAATTTCTATTAAATGAATAGCATGATTAATTCTGTTCTTAAAAAAGGTGTTTTTTGCGCATTTATTAGTAACTTTGCAGCATCGTTGTGTGCGCAACCATCCCATAGGTGATGGGTTCGTAAGTTACACCTTATTATATATATGATAGACAGTTCGGTTTTTCAAGGCAAGACAGCCGTGTATTATACATTAGGTTGCAAGTTGAATTTCTCAGAAACGTCCACCTTCGGGCAGATGCTTCAGGATATGGGTGTGCGCACGGCAGAAAAAGGGGAGCGGGCAGACATCTGCCTGATCAACACTTGTAGTGTAACGGAGGTGGCCGACCGTAAATGCCGACAGATAATCCATCGCATGGTAAGACAGAATCCTGGTGCTTTGGTCGTGGTAACGGGCTGCTATGCCCAGTTGGAGTCAGAAAAGGTAAGCCAGATCGAAGGTGTTGACCTGGTGCTTGGCAGTAACGAGAAGGCGCAGTTGATACAATATCTCTCTGAAGCATGGATGGAGAAGTTCGGTAGCGGCGGTCGTGATGATGTGGAAAGCAATACTCTGCTGCCTGAAAGAACCTCTTTGCATCGCCATCACTCGGTGAAGACCAAGGAGATTACATCGTTTGCACCCAGTTGTTCGCGCGGAAACCGCACGCGTTATTTCCTGAAAGTGCAGGACGGTTGCAATTATTTCTGTACGTATTGCACCATTCCCTATGCCCGTGGCTTCTCGCGCAATCCTACTATCGCATCTCTTGTGGCGCAGGCAGAGCAGGCTGCGGCCGACGGCGGTAAGGAAATCGTGCTCACCGGTGTGAATATCGGCGATTTCGGACGCTCCACTGGCGAGCGGTTCTTTGATTTGGTGAAGGCACTCGACCAGGTGGATGGCATTCAGCGCTATCGCATTAGCAGTTTGGAACCTGATTTGCTCGATGACGAACTGATAGCCTACTGTGCGCAGAGCCGTGCTTTCATGCCTCATTTCCACATTCCTTTGCAAAGTGGAAGCGATGAAGTGCTGCGGTTGATGCACCGCCGCTATGACAGCAACTTGTTTGCCCATAAGATAGAGTTGATTAAACAACTCATGCCCGATGCCTTTATCGGCGTGGATGTGATGGTCGGCACGAGAGGAGAAACACCCGCCTATTTCGAAACATGCTATGAGTTCCTTAAGTCTTTGGATGTTACCCAGTTGCATGTGTTCCCTTATTCCGAGCGTCCAGGCACGGCTGCACTGAACATTCCGTATGTGGTGAGCGACCATGACAAGAAATTGCGCTCGGCCCGTCTGTTGGAATTGTCCGACGAAAAGACGCGGAGTTTCTATGAGCGCTATATGGGAACAGAGGCCGAAGTGCTGTTTGAGAAGAGCACGCGCGGCAGGGCAATGCACGGTTTCACACGTAATTATATCCGTGTGGAACTGCCAGCCCGACTGTCGGGTGAGCATTTGGACAATCAGTTGGTCAATGTGCGACTCTCTGGGTTTAATTATAATCAAACGGCTTTAATGGCAGAAATCATCTGATGAATATGGATAAGGTCGCAATTGTTATCTTGAACTGGAACGGAAAGAAGATGATGGAGCAGTATCTTCCGAATGTTCTGCTCAATTCGCGTGAGCACGCAGTGGTTTATGTGGCCGACAATGCCTCTACCGACGGTTCTGTTGAGTGGCTCAAAGCACATCATCCAGAGGTGCGCGTCATCGAACTGGAGAAGAACTGGGGCTTCGCCGAGGGCTATAATCTTGCGCTCCTACAGGTGGAAGCCACCTATTATGTGCTGCTCAACAGTGATGTGGAGGTTACTCATTGCTGGTTGGTGCCGTTGATAGAGTTCATGGACAGCCATCCCGAGGTGGCTGCCTGCCAGCCAAAACTGTTGTCGGTATTCAACAAAGATTCGTTTGAATACGCAGGTGCCAGTGGTGGCTATCTTGACCGTGACGGTTATCCGTTTTGTAGAGGAAGAATTTTTGACACCGTGGAAGAGGATAACGGACAATATAATGATGCCTCGCCCGTGATGTGGGCAACAGGTGCCTGCCTGATGATACGTGCTGACGACTATCACGGTATTGGCGGTCTGGATGCGCGCTTCTTCGCTCATAACGAGGAGATTGACATGTGCTGGCGACTGAATATTGCGGGTAGGAAAGTGTATTGCATTCCCGACAGTTCGGTCTACCATGTGGGCGGCGGCACATTGCCTAAGGACAATCCCATGAAGACCTATCTGAATTTTAGAAATAATCTTACAATGTTGTATAAAAACCTGCCGGAAAAGGATTTGAAAAAGACCTTGCGCCGCCGCTGGTTCTTGGATTATCTGGCTGCTTTTCAGACTTTAATCCTAAACCGACATTGGGGCGACTTCAAGGCCATCTTCCGTGCGCGTCGTGATTTCCGCCGCTGGCTGCCCGATTTCAAGGCCGACCGTCAGCGCATTCAAGCCATGCGACAGGGTGGGGAAATGCTTGAACGCGTGCCTTTCAGCATCCTCTGGCAGTATCATGCCAAAAGAATCAAAGTGTTTTCTAAACTACCGGGGCAGGATAGCCGTTGTTGAATGTATCACGTAAAGATATAAAAAAAACAGTGCTTATGTTTGTATAGGTGCTGTTTTTTTTGTAATTTTGCACGCGTTTTTAAAGACAAACAATTACATTGCAATGAATATTTCTTATAAATGGCTTAAAGAATACGTTGATTTTAGCCTTACACCCCAAGAGGTGTGCGATGCACTTACCTCTGAGGGACTGGAAGTTGATGCCCTGGAAGAAGTGCAAACTATACGCGGAGGTCTTAAAGGACTGTACGTGGGCAAAGTTCTTACGTGTGAAATGCACCCGAACAGTGACCATCTTCATGTGACAACTGTTGACCTGGGTCGCGAAGAGCCTTCGCAGATTGTATGCGGTGCGCCCAATGTGGCTGCCGGTCAGAAGGTGATTGTGGCCGATCTGGGCTGCGTGCTGTACGACGGCGACAAGGAGTTTGTTATCAAGAAGTCGAAATTGCGCGGTGTTGACAGTTGCGGAATGATTTGTGCCGAAGACGAAATCGGTATCGGCACCAGCCACGACGGTATCATTGTGCTGCCCGAGGACGCACCTGTGGGCATGCCCGCTGCCGAGTATTACCATCTGGAAAGCGACTGGCTGATAGAGGTGGACATCACCGCCAACCGTGCCGATGCCCTTTCTCACTGGGGCGTAGCGCGCGATTTGTATGCCTGGCTGAAGCAGAACGGATACGAAACCAGTCTGCACCGCCCGTCATGCGATGCCTTTGCCGTTGACAACGAAGACCTCAACATCGACGTGGAGATTGTGAATCAGGAGGCGTGCAAGCGCTATGCGTGCGTGAGTATCACGGGATGTGAGGTGAAAGAGAGTCCGGAATGGCTGAAGAACAAACTGAACACGGTGGGCTTGCGCCCGATTAACAATATCGTGGATATCACCAATTATGTGATGATGGCCTATGGTCAGCCGCTGCATACGTTTGATGCCGACATGGTGAAAGGCCACAAAATCGTGGTGAAGACCATGCCCGAAGGCACGCCGTTTGTGACACTCGACGGCGTGGAGCATACACTGAGCGACCGCGACCTCGCCATCTGCAATGTCGAAACCCCGATGTGTATTGCCGGCGTGTTCGGCGGAAAGGGTAGCGGAACCTATGAGACCACGAAGGACGTGGTGCTGGAAAGTGCCTATTTCCATCCCACATGGATTCGCAAGAGTGCGCGCCGTCACGGTCTGAGCACCGATGCCTCGTTCCGTTTTGAGCGCGGAATCGATCCCAACGGCACCATCTATGCCCTGAAGCAGGCTGCCATTCTCTGCAAGGAACTGGCCGGAGGCAAGGTGAGCATGCAGATCAAGGATGTGTACCCCGCACCATTACCCGACTTCCATGTAGACTTGAAGTACGACTACGTGAAGCAGTTGATAGGCAAGGAGATACCCGCAGAAACCATCAAGAGCATCGTTACCTCGCTGGAGATGACCATCGAGGCTGAAGATGCAGAGGGCTTGCAGTTGGTGGTACCCGCCTATCGTGTTGACGTGCAGCGTCCCTGCGACGTAGTGGAAGACATCCTTCGCGTGTATGGATATAACAATGTGGAGATTCCCACCCAGTTGAAGTCGTCGCTTGTTATCAAAGGTGACGAAGACGTGAAGCATCAATTGGAGAATCTGGTCAGCGAGCAACTCGTGGGTTGTGGCTTTAACGAGATACTGAACAATTCGCTCACCAAGGCCGCCTACTATGAGGGACTGAACCAATATCATGCTGAAAACATGGTGCGCATTATGAATCCGCTCAGTTCCGACCTGAACGTGATGCGTGAGACTTTGCTCTTCGGTGGACTGGAGAGCATTGCCCACAATGCAAACCGTAAGAGCCCGAACCTGAAATTCTTCGAATTCGGCAACACCTACTGCTATTCGCCGGAGCGGGCAGATGCTGAAAACCCGATGAATGCCTATAAAGAGGAGTGTCATTTGGGACTTTGGCTCACTGGAAAGCGCGTTGCAGGTTCCTGGGCGCATGCTGACGAGTCGACCAGTTTCTATGAACTGAAGGCATACGTGCAGAATGTGCTGCGCAGAATAGGCCTGTCATTCGGTGCTGTTGTGTTCAAAGAGAGCCAGAACGATATCTTCTCGAAAGGCATTGCCATAGAAAACCGTGGCGGAAAACTGCTGGCCGAGATGGGTATTGTGAGCAGGAAACTGCAGAAACAGGCCGATATCGACAATGAAGTATACTATGCCGACCTCAACTGGACCGCTTTGATGAAGGCTGTTCGCAAGAACAAGGTAGAATATCGCGAGATTAGCAAGTATCCTGCCGTTAGTCGTGACCTGGCATTGCTCATCGACAAGAGCGTTGAGTTTGCCCAGATAGAGCAGATTGCCTACCAGAGCGAAAGGAAACTGCTGAAGAGCGTGGAACTCTTCGACGTGTATGAGGGCAAGAACCTGCCGGATGGCAAGAAGAGTTATGCTGTGAACTTCATTCTTCAGGATGAGCAGAAGACACTCAACGACAAGCAGATCGATGCCATCATGCAGAAAATCATTGCCAATCTGAAGAAACAACTCGGTGCAGAGTTGCGTTAATAATCAATCGTAAATTATTAATAATCAAATAAATAGTATGGGAAGAGCATTTGAATACCGTAAAGCAGCAAAACTGAAGAGATGGGGCCACATGGCCAAGACGTTCACCAAGATTGGAAAGCAGATAGCCATTGCCGTGAAGGCTGGCGGTCCTGATCCCGACATGAATCCAACATTGCGCGCCATTATCGCAAACGCAAAGCGCGAAAACATGCCGAAGGACAATATCGAGCGTGCCATCAAGAATGCAATGGGCAAGGACCAGAGCGACTACAAGGAAGTGAACTATGAAGGATATGGCCCTCATGGCATTGCCATCTTCGTGGAAACACTGACCGACAACACCACCCGCACCGTAGGCGACGTGCGCTCGGTGTTCAACAAATTCAATGGAAACCTGGGCACACAGGGCAGTCTGGCATTCCTGTTCGACCACAAGGCTGTGTTCACCTTCAAGAAAACAGACGGTCTTGACATGGATGAGATGATTCTCGACCTGATTGACTACGGCGTGGAAGATGAGTTCGACGAGGACGAAGAGGAGAACAGCATCACCATTTATGGCGATCCTCAGAGTTTCGGTGCTATCCAGAAGCATCTTGAAGAGAACGGATTTGAGGTGACAGGTGCTGAATTCACACGCATCCCCAACGATTTGAAGGATGTAACACCTGAGCAGCGCGAAACCATTGACAAGATGGTGGAGAAGTTGGAAGACTTCGACGACGTTCAGACGGTGTATACCAACATGAAGCCCGAGGAGTAATGGCCGTTAAGCATATTCAATATAAGACTGAAGGAACTTGCTCGCAACTCATCGATATCACAGCCGATGAGAACGATGTGATACAGCAAGTGTTCTTCCTGGGTGGTTGCAATGGCAACCTGCAGGGCATCAGTCAGTTGGTGAGAGGACAGAAAATCGACGACGTGATGGGCCGTCTCGACGGTATCCGTTGCGGAACCAAGCGCACCAGTTGCCCCGATCAGTTGGCAAGAGCCCTGGAGCAGTTGAAGAAAGTGCCATTGGAATAAGGCCGTTAGGCGGGTTTTCGCGTTGTGATGAAAACCTCATTACACAGCAAGTAGTCAAGCCACGTCCCGGAACCCCCGGACAATCGGGCTTGACTACTTGTTTTTTTATTCTGTAATAAGTTGAATTAATGCTTTTCAACACCAGTAATCTTTCGGTGTGAACAGCAAGTATACTTTTTTCAATTTAATACAATTAGTTGTTCCACATCAATAGTCTTTCGGCGTGAACAGCAGGTCGAACATCTTCTTTCCTGGGTGCTTGGTGGAATAGTAGGTGTATTGCAGGTTGAATCCAGCCTCTTTATACGCCTTGAGTTCTGTGGAATTCTTCACAGCCTCGAGCATTTCAGCGCGTGCTTTCTTGGGATCGAGGGCGGTGGTGTCGGCTATTCCCCTCAGCGAATAGTAGTAATGCACGGTGCGCGAAGCCTTTTCGTAGACCATGCTGTCGTTTACCACCTCGTTGGAGATGGGTGCCGGACAGTATTTCTCTGTGTATTCCTTGCACTCGCGGGCCGCTCTCTCTTCCAGACTCTCATGGCATGCGGCCAGAAAGCATGCGGCAGCCATCATCATTACATATTTTTTCATTTGTCTGATCGGATTAAATGATTCTAATTTTGCCGCGAAGATACATCTTTTTTCTGAATTACCGATGGCGAAGGGCGATTTTTTCCCGTGCGAAACATATTTTGGCGTGTTTTGAACTGATTTTTCCTGTCAGGGAAAATATTTTGTTCTTCGCCGCGCCTCATATTTTCATTATTAAGAAAAAATGATTACCTTTGCACGCAGAAAGCAGTGTTCCGGCCTGCCGCTGGTTTCATCCATTCACCTCTTTGTGAGGTTTCTTGGGGGAACGAGAGGAAAGTCCGGGCAGCAAAGGGCGCTCCACTTCCGAAAATAGAAGTTATTGGCGACAGTAAGTAAAAGCAGAAGAAAACAACCGCCAGTTTTCTGGTAAGGGTGAGAAGGTGGTGTAAGAGACCACCAGGCGATGGGTGATCATCGTGCTGTGCTTTCTGGAGGCTGCAAATTCAAGTAAACCGTTGTCTGAGGGTTGCCCGCCCGATTCCATTCTTATGGTTCAACGGAGGGTAGAATGCTAGAGATGCATGGTGACATGCATAGTAGATAAATGGCAGGCGCAGGCTTGTCCTGAACAGAACCCGGCTTACAGGAGCACTGCTTTTCATTTTTTTCTCGACACAAATGAGTGGGTCTGGTTGCCAACGGCAGCACGCTATACACTGTTTTATGGTGAAAAAACTGTTACAATTCCTGCGCGAAGACATCTGGAGAGTGCAGCGCGAAGACGTCTCTCCCTTGCGTCATCTGCTTTATGAAATCATAAAGAAGGTGATGCTGGCCGTGGAATATTTCACCACGAAGCGCATGATGGACTCCGCAGCAGCGCTTACTTACTCCACACTTCTTGCCATTGTGCCCATCATGGCCGTGGTGTTTGCCATCGCGCGCGGCTTCGGCTATAACAAATACATAGAAACCTGGTTCCGCGAAGCACTCGCCTCGCAGCCGCAGGCCGCAGAGGTGATCATCGGTTTTGTGAATTCCTATCTTGTGCATACCAAGAGCGGCATCTTCCTGGGAGTGGGATTGCTGTTCATGTTGTGGACGGTCATCATGCTGATCAGTAATATCGAGAAGGCCTTCAACGATATTTGGCAGGTGAGCACCCCGCGAAGCATCTTCCGAACCATTACCGATTATCTGGCCATGTTTCTCATCACGCCGATTTTCCTCGTCGTTACGTCGGGCATTTCCATCATGATGGCCACCTTTGCCAGTGGTGTCAACGAGGTGCTGATTGTGGGTCCCACACTGCGTTTCGTGCTCAAACTGCTGCCTTATCTGGTCATGTCGGGGATGTTCATCGCTTTCTATGTGTTCATGCCCAATACCAAGGTGAAAGTGAAAAGTGTGATTGTGCCTGGCATTCTGGCGGGTTTTGCCATGCAGGGACTGCAGTTGTTCTATATTCATTCGCAGATATGGGTGACCGGTTATAATGCCATCTACGGTTCGTTTGCCGCCTTGCCCCTGTTCATGCTGTGGGTGCAGATTTCGTGGACCATCTGTCTTTTCGGCGCAGAACTGGCATTTACCAATCAGAATCTTGAGGAGTTTGCGTTCAGGGCCAAGACTGAAGACCTTAGCCACCGCTATGTGTTGCTGCTCAGTGCCTGTCTGATGACGCTCATCTGCCGCCGTTTTGAGCAGGGCAGCAAGCCCTATACGGCACTGGAACTGAAACTTGCCACGAAGATTCCCATACGTATCACCCACGATTTGCTCACCCGTCTGACTCAGGTGAACCTGATTGTGGAGGTGACAAAAGACGAAAAGGGTGCCGAAGCGGTATATCTGCCGGCTGAGTCCACTGCCAATCTGAGCGTGGGAATGATGATCGACCGCCTGGAAGCAGCAGGAAACTGGAACTTCTCTCCATCACTGGAGCCGCTGGAATCTGCACTGCTCATGCGGGCAGTGAAGAACCGCAAGGACTATCTGGCACTTCAGCGCGACATTCTCTTCAAGGATATTGAGTGGGGAACATCTGTTTCGGCATAGTCAAGGCTTCTTTTCCTTCCGCATTCTTTTGAATCTTCTTTACTTTTTTCTGTCAGCAAATCGGGGCGTTCTGGCACTGACAGAAGGGTAGATGTTGCCTTGAATCGGGCTGTTTGACCGGTTTCGGCGGGCATCGAAGCAGTCCTGTTGTGCAAAACCTATGTTTTTGAAGGTCAAAAACATAGGTTTTGCATCTTGTGGACTTGAAAAATCCACGTCTATTATTGTCATTCTTTTGCTTCTGTCTGATAGTCAGATACTTGCGAATAACTCTTCAAAATGCGCATTCTCACCAACTCTGACCGGGCGAATGGGGTTTTCGCGCGTCTCAGAGGGCTTTTTTGATGAAATATTATTACGGCTCCTGTTGCAGCAGATATGCCTTGAAGTCGTTGAAATCTTTCGACATCGGAATGCTCTTCTTCTCTCCTTGCATGAATGCAGCAAGGCGGTCGGGGATGGAAACCTCAGTGCCGATGATGGCGTCTACCGTCTCCTTGAACTTGGCGGGATGAGCCGTCTCGCAGAAAACACCCGTTTCGCCCGGCAGCAGATTCTCCTGCAAGGCACGATAGCCACATGTGCCGTGCGGATCGAGTATGTAGCCCGTCTCTTCATAGCAATGTTTCATGGTCTCGCAAATCTGTTCATCGCTATAGGTGGCACCGCTGATGAGCGACGAAATGCGCTCATGGCTCTGGCCGTAGAGGTCGTAGATGCGTGCAAAATTGCTGGGATCGCCCACGTCCATGGCATTGGCGAGCGTTTGCAGCGATGGTTTTGGCTCGTAAACGCCTGTCTGTAAATAGTTGAAAAATACATCGTTGGCATTGTTGGCTGCGATGAATCGTTTAATGGGAAGTCCCATTTCGTGTCCGAACAGGGCTGCACAGATGTTGCCGAAATTGCCACTCGGCACGCACATCACCAGTTCATCGGCCAGCCCCTTCTTCTTCATCTGCGCGTATGCATGGAAATAATAGAATGCCTGAGGCAGGAACCTCGCCACATTGATGCTGTTGGCCGAAGTGAGATTCATGTGTGCGTTGAGTTCGCTGTCCATGAAAGCACTTTTCACCAGTGCCTGGCAGTCGTCGAAAACACCGTCTACCTCGATGGCGGTGATATTTTTTCCCAACGTGGTGAACTGACTTTCCTGGATGGCACTTACTTTTCCCTTGGGGTAAAGCACATATACGTGGATGCCGTCAACGCCTAAGAAGCCGTTGGCCACGGCGCTTCCGGTGTCGCCCGATGTGGCTACCAGCACGTTTACGCGGCTTTTGCCCTCTGTTTTGATGAAGTATTGCAGCAGACGGGCCATGAATCGCGCGCCCACATCCTTAAAAGCGAGCGTGGGACCGTGGAACAATTCGAGCGAATAGATATGGTCGGTCACCTTCACAACGGGGCAGTCGAAGGATAACGTGTCGAAAACGAGTTCCTGGAGCGCATCTAAGTCGACATCTTCGCCGAAGAATGCGCTCGCCACGTTGTAGGCAATGTCGCGAAACGACATGTCTTGTATGTTGTCGAAGAATTCTTTTGGCATCTTATGGATTCTTTCTGGCATATAGAGACCGCGGTCTTCGGCCAGTCCTTTCACCACTGCCTTCTGCAAACTGGCAAGCGGTGCCTTTCGGTTGGTGCTGTAGTATTTCATATCTGCTGGTTTTTGTTTTATGGATTTGTCGATGCCTGCCTGCTGTCTGCTGGTCTTTGTGGTCGCATATTCAACGGTGGCGGCATGTGGTTTTTGTCATTATCATGTCAGACTCATGAAAGTCTGCATGAACTCTTGTAGTTTGAGCAGTCCGTAACTGCCACTCATGCAACTCACCTCGTCGTATCTTTCCACCGTGTCGGGGGCGATGCCGCGGTGCCAGATGATAAAGGGAACGGGCTCGTTCACGTGGATTCGCATTTCCACGGGGGTGGGGTGGTCGGGCAGAATGGCCATGCACACAGGCTCCTCCCACGTGTTTATTTCTTCGAAGATGGGGCGGATGAGCCGCTGGTCGAGATAGTTGATGGCCTTGAGTTTGAGTTCCAGGTCGCCGTCATGGCCGGCCTCGTCGGTGGCTTCTACATGAACGAAGACGAAATCCTGGTTTTTCAGTGCCTCGATGGCTGCCTTTGCCTTGCCTTCATAGTTGGTGTCGGCCAGTCCGGTGGCTCCTTCCACCTCGATAATGTCGAGTCCGGCATAGTGGCCGATGCCGCGAATCAGGTCGACAGCCGAGATAACGCTGCCGCTTTTCACCTGCGGATAGAGTTGCATCAGTGTTTCCATCGATGGCCGATAGCCACCGCTCCAGGGCCAGATGCTATTGGCCGGTCGCTTGCCTTGGCTTATACGCTGCTGGTTAAAGGGGTGCTGGGCCAGGAGTTTCTGCGACTCTAAGATGAGACGGTTCAGCAGGTCGGCTGTCTCTTGTGCCGAAAACCTTGTCGGTCTGGCCGTTGGGTCGGTCTCGCTTCCGGCTTGCGGCCTTACCATCAGGGGGCGCCAAGGCTCGTCGGGATGGTCGTGAGGCGGTGCGCAGACAATGTTTTTGTTGCCTCCTTTCACCACCAGCAGGTGGCGGTATTGTATGCCCTTGATGAACTTAACGTATTCATTGCCCAGATGTTCATTGAGATAGTCGATGAGCACGGCAGCCTCTTGCGTTTCCAGATTGCCGCCGTTGTGCGTGATAATGCGCTCCTGGTCAACGCAAATGATGTTGCATCGCAGGGCCAGATCGTCGTCAGTCATCTCATAACCGATGCTGGCAGCCTCCAGCGGGCCTCTTCCTTCGTATACTCGGTTCAGGTCGTAGCCCATGATAGCCGTGTTGGCAACCTCGCTTCCCGGCTGAAATCCGTCGGGAATGGTAATCAGGCGGCCTGTGGCACCTTGGCTTGCAATCAGGTCCATGCACGGTTTGTCGGCATATTGCAGCAGTGTCTTGTTGCCAAGTCTTGCAACGGAATGGTCGGCCATCCCGTCACCAAGAATGATGATGTGTTTCATATCTCCCTTAAATATTAGCGATTGACATGATGTTGGCAAACACGCCGGCTGCAGTAACACTGGCTCCGGCACCGTAACCCTGTATCAACATTGGGTATTCCCTGTAGCGCTCCGTGGTGAGCAGTACGATATTGTTAGAGCCCTCCAGGTTGTAGAAAGGCGAATTGCGGTCGATGGCTTTCAGGGCAACGTTGGTCTTGCCGTGGTCCATCGTGGCAACAAACCTCCATCTCTTGCCTACCTCTTCCAGTTTTCTGCGGTTTTGCTCGAACTGCTCGTCCAGTGTGGGCAGTTGTTTCCAGAAGTCTTCCACCGCACCCTCAAAGAAAGCATCGGGCACGAAGAGGTGTTTCTCCACGTCGTCTTGCTCCACGCGATAGCCTGCTTCGCGGGTAAGGATGACCAGTTTGCGTATCACGTCCGTTCCGCTGAGATCGATTCGCGGGTCGGGTTCGCTGTAACCTTCTTCCTTGGCGCGGCGCACTGTTTCAGAGAACGGCACGTCAGCCGAGATTTTGTTGAATATATAGTTGAGCGTTCCGCTGAGAACGGCCTCTATTTTCAGTATTCTGTCGCCCGAGGCACACAGGTCGTTGATGGTTCCGATGATGGGAAGGCCGGCTCCCACATTGGTTTCGAAGCGGAATTTCACGCCCCTGGCCAGTGCGGTTTGCTTCAGTTTGACGTAACTGTTATAGTCTGACGATGCCGCAATCTTATTGGCTGCAATCACACTGATGTTGTGTTCGAGGAATGTCTGATAGAGTGCCGACACCTCTTTGCTGGCCGTGCAGTCAACGAAAACGCTGTTGAAGATGTTCATGTTGACCACTTCATCCCTCAGCCGGTTCACGTTGCTCGGCTCGGAATTCTTCAGTTCGTCGCGGTAATTGTCGAGATCGATGCCGTCGCGCGAGAAAATTGCATTCTTGCTGCTGGCTATTCCCACGACGTTGAGTTTCAGTTTGCGGTTCACTTTGAGTTCTTCATACTGGCTGCGTATCTGTTCTATGAGTTTGCTTCCTACGGTTCCAACGCCGCAGATGAACAGATTGAGCACGTTGTATTCAGAAAGGAAGAATGAATCGTGCAGCACATTCAGTGCCTTTCTGAGGTATTGGCCGTCGATGACAAACGAAATGTTGGTCTCGCTGGCACCTTGTGCGCAGGCAATAACGCTGATACCGCTTCGGCCCAGCGTACCGAACAGTTTTCCGGCAATACCCGGCGTGTGCTTCATATTCTCGCCGACGATGGCGATGGTGGCCAGTCCGCTCTCGGCATGCATGGGGAACATGGCTCCTGTTTCTATCTCCTTGGCGAACTCCTGGTTGAGAACGTCAACGGCAGCAGCAGCATCCACGTCTCTCACACCGATGGAAGTGGAGTTCTCTGACGATGCCTGTGACACGATAAACACGGATATGCCGTTGTTGGCAAGTACGGAGAAGATGCGGCGGTTCACACCAATGACACCCACCATGGACAGACCGGAAACGGTAATCAGGGTGGTGCCGCTGATGCTTGAGATGCCCTTGATGGGCTTGTTGTCGTCTTTGATTTTCTCTTTGATAAGGGTTCCCGGATGGTTGGGGTTGAACGTGTTCTTTACCTTGATAGGTATATTCTTCACGCATACCGGGTAAATGGTTGGGGGATATATCACCTTGGCACCGAAGTTGCAGAGTTCCATGGCTTCAACGTAACTGAGTTCGTTGATGGTATAGGCCGTTTTGATGACGCGCGGGTCGGCAGTCATGAAGCCGTCTACGTCTGTCCATATTTCCAATACTTCGGCATCGAGCGCGGCTGCTATGATAGCGGCGGTGTAGTCGGAGCCTCCGCGGCCGAGATTCGTGGTTTCCTTAGTGTTCTTGTCACGGCTGATGAAGCCTGGAACCACTGCCACCTTGGGCATTTCGCTGAATATCTGGCGCACCAGTTGGTTGGTGAGGTCTGCATCAAGCACATGCTTTCCGTTCTTTTTCTCTGTTCTGATGAAGTCGCGCGAGTTCATTCTGCGCGCACCCTTAATCAGTGTGGCAACGATATGGCTGCTCAGTCGCTCACCATAAGAGACGATGGCGTTCTGTGTCTTCTCGCTTAAGTCGTGAATCAGGTAGACTCCAAAGAGGATGCTTTTCAATTGTTCGAAAAGCGAATCTACGGTGTTGAACAGGTCTTCGCGTTTCTTCGTGTCGGTAATGATGGTATCAATCATCTGATGATGCCTGCTTACCATTTCGTCAAACGCATCTCTGTAGTGCTCATCGCCAGAGAGAGCCATCTGAGAAGTTGAGAGCAACTTGTCGGTTATACCACTGAGCGCACTGACAACAACAACAACCGGTTGTTTGCGTGCCTCTTTTTCAACAATCTTTTTTAAGCATAAAATGCTTTTTACGGAACCAACAGACGTTCCGCCAAACTTTAATACTTTCATTGATAATTGCAAATTTCTTGAGCACCCTCTGACGAATGAGGGGCAGCGCTCGGTTAATTTGTGTGCAAAATTATAAAGAAATCTCGTAATGCACAACAATTTCCAATATATTTTAGTAATTTTGTGCCAAATTATTACGATATGATCAAAGAATATCAACTGCGCCTGCTGCCGCATCAGGCGGCTTGCGAGGCTTCTATGAAAGACTATCTTGCGCATGAGGAGGGCATTGACTTTGAGTCAATCACCCATGTGCGCGTGCTGAAAAAGAGCATCGATGCCCGGCAGCGCCTTATCTATGTCAACCTGAAAGTCAGGGTATATGTCAACGAACAGCCCGAAGACGATGCCTATACACCTATTATATATAATGATGTCTCTTCCGCTCCCTCTGTTGTCGTGGTAGGAGCAGGACCTGGCGGTCTGTTCTCAGCCTTGCGCTTGATAGAGTTGGGATTCAGGCCCATCGTGCTGGAAAGGGGCAAGGACGTGCATGAGCGCAAGCGCGATTTGGCTGCTATTGCCAAGACGAATGTGGTGGACGAAGAGAGCAACTATTGTTTCGGCGAGGGCGGAGCCGGTGCCTTCAGCGACGGGAAACTCTATACCCGGAGCAAGAAACGGGGAAGCGTGGAGAAAATACTGAATGTTTTCTGTCAGCACGGAGCCAGCACCAGCATCCTGTCGGATGCACATCCGCACATCGGAACCGACAAACTGCCGCGCATAATCGAGAATATCCGCAACACCATCATCAGATGTGGCGGTGAAGTGCATTTCCAGACGAAAATGACGAGGCTGTTGTTGGAGCACGAAATGTCAAGTGGCAGCCTCCCAGTTCTTGAAGGGCTCGCAGTGGGCGTGGAGGCTTTAGACTTGAAAACGAATACCTACAAGACGTTCCACGGCTCTGTAATCCTGGCAACGGGTCATTCGGCGAGAGATGTTTACCGCTATCTGTCTGACCAGAAGATACCCATTGAGGCCAAGTCGCTTGCCGTGGGCGTGCGTCTGGAGCATCCTTCGCAACTGATAGACCAGATACAATACCATAGCAAACAGGGTCGGGGAGACTATCTTCCTGCTGCGGAATACAGTTTTGTGACACAGGTTGAAGATCGCGGCGTGTATAGTTTCTGCATGTGTCCGGGCGGTTTCGTGATTCCGGCAGCAACAGGACCGCAGCAAATTGTGGTAAATGGCATGAGCCCGTCTAACAGAGGCACGCAGTGGAGCAATTCGGGTATGGTGGTGGAACTGCATCCTGAAGACATCGGAGCCGATGTTTCGGATGCGCTCTGCATGATGCGCTTTCAGGAGAAACTGGAATATGACTGCTGGATACAGGGCAACAGGAAGCAGATGGCACCCGCCCAGAGAATGGCAGACTTTGTGAATGGCAAGTTAAGTGCCAACCTCCCCAGAAGCAGTTATGCACCCGGCTTGATTGCCAGTCCGTTGCATTTCTGGCTGCCGCCGATGATTTCAGGCCGTCTGCGCGCAGGTTTCAAGAAGTTTGGACAGATGAGCCGCGGTTTCCTGACGAATGAGGCGGTGCTGATTGCCGTAGAAACGCGCACCTCTTCGCCTGTGAGAATTATCAGGAACAGGGAGAATCTGCAGCACGTTTCGGTGGAAGGACTGTTCCCTTGTGGCGAAGGTGCGGGCTATGCAGGTGGTATCGTCTCAGCCGCCATCGATGGAGAACGGTGTGCAGAGATGGCAGCCGCCTATTCCGAGTCGGTGAATCTGACGTAGGTTCTGTCATCAAAACTGTCGTTGCCTTTCATCTGTGCCTTGGTGGCAACGTGGAGACTGATGCACAAGGGGTCGTCTCTGAGAATGCTTCTCAGTGCATCCTCACTTTCCTTCAGTGATGCGTGCAGCCGCGGATAGCCGTCGGTTGCCAGCACGATTTCATGGGCATGACTGGCGTGGATGACCTTCACGCCACCCAAGAAAATGGGGAACCCGTCGATGACGGCATAAGTGATGTTTTGCTTTTTGCAGGACTGGATGATGTCCTGGAGAATGTGTTCCCGGCCAAGGTCTCTCTGCTGGAAATCGGAGACGAGTGCTCCTTGCCGCAGTTTCTCATGGATAAACTTGCTTCTTTTCAGGGCATTGACAGCCTCTTCAGGCTTCTCATTGTCGTGGAACACACCGTCGACGAGACATTGGCAGTCGCCAATCATCCATATTTCTTTTCTGTATGCGCTGTAGACAATCGCACTGGCCGTGAGGCGTTCAACAGGCTTTTCTCTCAGTTCGTCAATGGAAATGCCGTGTTCCTGGTATGTGTTCTGGAACACGGAAGTGATGCCTTTACAGAATTCCTCACACGTAATGTTTTTCGGAACGGTCGTAACATATTGGCAGACAAGCATCATGGCATATCGGCCGTTGCGCATATCGTTGCGCAGTTGCACGGCACTTTTGCTGGTGCTTCCATCAATAACGGCTACGAAACTATCGGTTGCAACCATTCCGTCTTCGCACGTTCCGGTCGTTTTCTTTCCTTGTATCTTTTGTTCTGCGATGGTTATCATGTTGTGAAGAGTAGGGGTGATATGCTGCCTGTGCCTGTTTGTGCTGCCGGGGCACATTGCCGTAGAGTTTGCTGATGAGGTCTTCGCGCCCGATGCGGCGCAGTTCCCTTTCTATGTTGCTGCGTTCTTCCGGCTTATACCAGAAGAAGAACTGCCGCTGAGCCAGTTTTTCCTTCTGCGTCTTTGCCGAGAACACCGGTTCTAACGTATAGGGGTCATACCCGGTATACCATGTCTCGGTGGCAACGGTCATGGGCGTGGGTGTGAAATCCTGCACTTGTTCCAGATGGAAATCGAGTTGTTTGGTGATGGCGGCCAACTCGGCCATGTCTTCTTCCTTGCATCCGGGATGCGAACTGATGAAATACGGAATGATCTGCTGGTTCAGTTGTTCTTCTTTGTTGATGCGGTCGAAGATTCGTTTGAATGTTTCAAACTGACTAAACGATGGTTTTCGCATGAGCCGGAGCACCGAGTCGGAAGTGTGTTCGGGTGCCACTTTCAACCGGCCGCTGACATGCTTGCAAATCAATTCGCGGGTATATTCCTTTGCTGCCTTGTTGGTGGCCTCGTCTTTGCTGTGGTGCAGGAGCAGGTCATAGCGCACGCCGCTGCCAATGAAACTCTTCTTGATGCCGGGAAGAGCATCTACGGCATGATAGATTTCGAGCAAAGGTGTGTGGTCGGTATTCAGGTTGGGGCACACTTCCGGGTGTATGCACGAGGGCCGTTTGCATTTCTCGCATGCCTTCTGGTTGTTTCCTCGCATGCCATACATATTGGCCGAGGGACCGCCTAAGTCGCTCAGATAGCCTTTGAAGTCAGGCTGTTCGATGACTTGCCTTACTTCTTTGAGGATGCTTTCCTTGCTTCGGCATGTGATGAATTTGCCCTGGTGGGCTGAAATGGTGCAAAAGGCGCAGCCTCCGAAGCATCCGCGATGGATGTTGACAGAGTGCTTGATCATCTCGAAGGCAGGAATGCGCTTGTTTTTGTATTTCGGATGCGGCATCCGGGTATAGGGAAGGTCAAACGACTGGTCGAGTTCCTCGGTCGTCATAGGGGGATATGGTGGGTTCACAACGGCGTATTTGCCGTCCACTTCCTGTATCAGGCGTTGCGCATGAATCTTGTTTGACTCTTCCTCTATATGGCGGAAATTCTCGGCTTCGGCCTTTTTGCTGTGCAGGCACTCCTCGTGCGAGTGCAGCACGATATCTTGGTCGTTGATGCCATTGGGTATCTGGTCTCTCTTGGCCAGGTAAACCGTCTGCGGAAGATGCTTCAAGTCGCTGATTCTCTTTCCTTCATTCAGTTCGTTGGCTATCTCGACGATGGATTTTTCGCCCATTCCATAACTGATGATGTCTGCTCCGGAGTCGCAGAGTATGCACTTCATCAGTTTGTCCTGCCAATAATCATAATGTGTGAGCCTTCGCAACGAGGCTTCGATACCGCCTAAAACAACAGGAACATCGGGATAGAGTTGCTTCAGAATGCGGCTGTAGACAATCGTAGGATACTCCGGACGGCAGTCGTGTCGGCCGTCTGGGCTATACGCATCTTCCGACCTGAGCCGTCGGTTAGCCGTATATTTGTTGACCATTGAGTCCATGCAACCGGGCGAAATGCCGAAAAACAGGCGCGGACGACCTAATTTCTTGAAATCGCGAAAGTCGCCATGCCAGTCGGGCTGGGGAACAATGGCCACCCGATAGCCATGTGCTTCGAGCACACGACCGATAACGGCCGCGCCGAAAGAGGGATGGTCTACGTAGGCATCACCAGAAAACAAGATGACGTCCAGCGTGTTCCATCCTTTCAACTCCACCTCTTTTTTCGTCGTGGGCAGAAAATCTGTCAGTTGATAACCTCTCAAAACGGACTTCGATTATTCTGTTTCCCCACTTTCAATGGGTTGCTGTTTCTTTCCTTCCCACTCGATAAACAACATGATGAGGTTGTGCAGCCCCAGGGCTTTCATATTGGTGTTGTAAATCACATCCAGGCACAAGTCCATCAATTGCTTGTCTACTTCATCCTGGGTTTCGAGAATTGAGCGACAATTCAGTTTCAATTTGTCAAGTACGCCCTCGTCTATGATGCCGTTGCTGTCGATCAGATTCCTCAGCAAAGCATATTTCTCGATAGTTTCCAGATGGGTTTCCGTAATCTCGATGGTGCGTGAACCCGAAGTGTTTGCTTGAATTGTATACTTCATATTCTGTGGTATTTAATTGTCGGTTAGAAATTGCATGATTCCTTTCATGATGATTCTTCTCTTTTCCTCACTGGTGATGCACTCAAAGGGAATGCTCATCGTGAACGATTTATAGTCGTTTCCGTTGTAGGCTACGCATACGTGCTGGGCATTTTCGAATGCCAGCGCACTGAATGCAGGTGCTACCGGATGGATAATGTCTGTTGAAACAGCAGGGTAGTGTTTCTCGTTGGCCACTCTGTAGATGCTGAACCGTGTGCCCATGCCCGTCACGATGGAGTCGCTGTCGGCACGTGTCACGCCGGTAAGCCTCAGTTTCAGCACATCGGCCATGAACAGGGAGTCGCGCCCAGACCTCATGTCGCTGCCCACATAGGCACCGCTCACCAGCAGTGAACCGCCGCTTTTGGCATATTCTTTCAGCCGTTGCTGCATGCTGTTGCTGAAGGTCTTGTAGTTCTTCACTTTATTCTGGTCTTGCTTCTGCATGCCCAGCAGCAGATCAACCACATGGTATTTCATGATGTTTACTTTGCCGTCTTCCACGGATTTCGAGGAACAAGATGCCACGTTGTATTGTTGCAGGTCTTTCATGGCATAGGCATGCGTTCTGGAATGCTCGAAAGTGTTGCCGGCAAGTATCATGCCCTGCCATTCCTGACCGCTGTATCCCAGTCCGCCAGGTCCTTCGATGCCAATCATTTTCTTGTCGAAACAGATTTGTTTTCCACTGTATCCAGCCGTGCGGATATAGGGAACGCCCGGGTCGGCACTGAAATTGAATCCTTGTTCATCGGCTGTATCGAAAGCGGCTGGTGCGGAAAGACGGTTGAAACCGTTGACAATCAGCACCGATTTCGTGGCTCCCGTGTGGTGGATGGCAGAAACGGACTCGGAGGGGAAACTCTCACCGCCCTTGTTTACGGCTGTAATCTTGAACGTATACAGCAGTCCTGGCGTGAGTTTCAATTCATACGACGTGCCTTTCACCAGTGTTCCGTTGTCGAAACCTCCGGTTCCAATTGACTTGTATACCACATAGTTGTTGGGCTGTGCCGATTTCTCGAGTGTGTCTTTCTGGTTCTCCCATTTCAGTTTCACCTCGTCGGCCGACGTAAACTCTATTCTTGGCGACTGAGGGGGTAGGGGAGCCACGGTGAAACTCTTGCCATGGCTGTTGGCCACATACTTCAAGATGCTCTTGTAGATGCTCCTTGCCAGGGTAAACCTGAAATTCGGATCATGTGCCAGCACCATATCGGGAAGGTTCTGATGGGAGAGTGTCTCGAAAATAGTGGAAGGAACCAGCGGACAACGTGTTTCTGAGTAGTTGGCATCCTTACGTTCACGCACAATCCAATTGCCATATACTCTTGACAAATCGTGATAGGCACCGTCGAGAATCGTATTCATGAGCGACCGCGATGCCTCACGGCTGATGCCCGCTTGCAGCATCCCATTGTTGTAATTGGTGGTACATACGCCCAGTGAACCCACCAATGACTTATAGTCGTTGGAGAAACCGGCATCACTGTGGACGGCTACGGTGAGTTCGATGGGTACCTGCTTGCCTGTCGTATCTGGCACAAAGCAAGACCCTCCCGCAAGCCAGTTGGTCATGTACGACCTTACATTGATGTCGTCGGCATAGTCATCTTGTCCCTGTTTGCTGCTGTATACAGAATAAGGTGCACCTGCCCACTGCGCATAATAACGGGCTCCTTCCAGGCAACGGGGCATTTCGCTCACGCTTCCGCCACGTTCTATATTGCCCATACCGCCTCCAAAGCGCACGGCATCAGCAGAAACAAAGCCCTTCTTTGTGCTTGTGCTGCTGAGAATCACGCGATTGTATGAGTTGAAACCTTTGTCGAAATCAAAGTTTCCCAGATATACCCATGTGCCGCCGCCCATCTTCTGGTTCACATGAAATACCGTTTCCTGTCCTTGGTGAATCACTTTGTACTCGGCATCGTCCACATTCTGCTCGTTGCTGGGATAACTCACGTAGACGGCATAGTTACCAGCTTCGGGCAGTCGGGGCTGGTACACGATTTCGCTTCCGTTGGTTTTCACTGCTTGGGCCATGCGCGCTGTGCCGCTTTCAAAGGGATTCTGTCTGTCGTGCAGGGCACTGTCGCAATTGGCAAAGCCATAGACTGGGGCGTTTTTCCATTTGTTGCTGCGGTTTATTTCTTTGTATTGTAATGAGTTATCGTCGTCGTTGTCAACAATAACTTCATTTTTCTGCCAGTCGCGTTCACGTGGCGTAAACACAATAGCACCCGCATTCTCAAGCATCGGGATAAGAAAGGGCACCACAATGGTCTGGGTAAACAAGTCTTCTGTTGTTCCAAACAGGAACGGGCGCTGCCATTTCCATGTCTGTTTTCCGATGTCGTAATAGCGCCCATGGCTTGCCCATACGGTGATATGTCTGTTCTGAAGACCGTTGGTGATTGTATATGGGTGCGAGATGTTTCTAACCCAAGGCTCGCCCGCGTAGTCGATGCCCTTCCATAGGTATGGCGACGACTCCTTCTTTGTGCTCTCCACGCGGGGGTGAACGGTTTCCTGCTTGGGCTGGACGGGTGATGGAGTGGGTGCGGATGGTTCTGAAACAATCTTCTTCATACCGCCGCATGCGGTCAGCATGACAGCAGCAGTGACGGACGACAGCAGATAAAAGAAATGCTTCTTGTTCATTCTGCCGCGCCTCCTATGGTGAATTGCTCAGGATGCTTGCCCTTGAAATCCTTGAAATAACGTTTGATTTCTACCATTTCCCTGTCGATGTCGCCGCTTGGTATAATGCTTTCCGTGCATTGTATCAGTTTCCTCTCGTAGTCGAGACCATACAACAGAATGGGAATCTTGGCTTTCATGGCAATGAAATAGAAACCTTTTTTCCATTCGGGGTTTAGCGACCGGGTTCCTTCCGGCGTGATACAAAGGTGGAACTCAGTCACTTTCCGGGCCGTTTCTGCGATGTTGTCGGTCATGCTTTTGCTCTTTGAGCGGTAGACGGGAATGCCTCCGATGCGGCGGAAGAACAGTCCAAGCGGTCCCCAGAACCATTCTTTCTTCATGAGGAAGTTCACATGCATGCCCTCGGCGCGCATATACAATTGACCGAGAATGAAGTCCCAGTTGCTGGTGTGCGGGGCTAAACACACAATATACTTGTCGGGGTGGGCAGTCGTAACCAACTTTGTCCACCCCATTCGCTTATATAGGAGCCACCTGCAAAATTTCTTTGTCATCTGAAATGATGATTATTCAGTTCATGTTTCCGATTTGGTCGATGATTTCGGATACCTGTTCGTTAAAACTCTTCACCAGGTCTTTGTAGTAGACACTTGCCTTCATGCCTGGCTCGGGGTGACATACGCGGCTGACAAAGTCGCTTTGAATTCGCATGATACATTTGAGCAGGGTCTCCATATTCTCAGGGTTCGGCTTGCCGCCATACAATGCTGCAGCGACGCTTTCTGCCATGAGGTCGTCGCAAATGTAGTTGATGGTTTTCTTTAAATCCTTTTTGTTACTCATAATCTATAATTCCTTTCATCTGGTTCTGCCTGATGTGAGAATGGCAGGCATTTGTAATATCAATATTGCAAATATAAGAATTTTCTGGGAATTACATGTCAAAATAATGAAAAAAATATATTAAAAGATGGTTTTTAGTATTATTTCTTACCAAAATATCGCAAAAAATGCGTAATTTTGCATTTGATTACGACGACAAAGACATATACAATTTAATAATTAGGTAAAAGTAAAATGGAAAAAAGTGCATTGCAGCAGGCCCGTGCTGCTTATCAGCCGAAGTTGCCAAAGGCGCTTCAAGGGCCGGTAAAGGTAAAAGAAGGTGCTCCCACACAGAGCGTGGATAACCAGGATGAAATCAAGAAACTCTTCCCCAACACTTACGGCATGCCGCTCATCGAGTTTGAAACGAGCGACGTGGCCAATAGTGCCAAGATGAATGTGGGTGTGATTCTCTCTGGCGGACAGGCTCCCGGCGGACACAATGTGATTACCGGATTGTTCGACACGATCAAGAAACTGAATCCCGAAAACCGTCTTTATGGCTTCATCTTAGGTCCTGGCGGCCTTGTTGACCATAACTACATGGAAATCACGAAAGACTTTATCGACGACTATCGCAATACGGGCGGTTTCGACATGATAGGTTCCGGCCGCACCAAACTGGAGAAAGTGGACCAGTTTGAGAAAGGTCTTGAAATCATCCGTGAACTGGATATCAAGGCCATCGTTATCATCGGAGGCGATGATTCGAACACAAACGCATGCGTGCTTGCTGAGTATTATGCAGCAAAACAGTATGGTGTGCAGGTGATTGGATGCCCGAAAACCATTGATGGAGACTTGAAGAACGACCAGATTGAGACCTCTTTCGGATTCGATACCGCATGCAAGACCTATGCCGAACTAATCGGTAACATCGAGCGCGACTGTAATTCTGCACGAAAATATTGGCATTTCATCAAGGTGATGGGACGTTCTGCCAGCCATATCGCATTGGAATGCGCTTTACAATGCCAGCCCAACATCTGTTTGATTTCAGAAGAGGTGGAGGCAAAGAACATGAGCCTCGACGATGTGGTAGAATATATCGCCAACGCAGTGGCTGTTCGCGCTGCAAATGGTATGCCTTTCGGTACCGTTGTCATACCTGAGGGACTCATAGAATTCATTCCCGCCATCAAGAAACTCATCGCCCAACTCAACGATGTGCTCGCTATGCCCGAAGCAAAAGAACTGAGCCGTGAAGACCAGATAGATTTTGCAAAAGGACATCTCACTGACGAGAACCTTGCTGTGTTCAATTCGCTGCCTATGAACGTAGCGCGTCAGTTGGCACTTGACCGTGACCCGCACGGAAACGTGCAGGTTTCGCTCATCGAAACTGAGAAACTGCTCTCTACGATGGTAGCCGTGAAGATTGAAAAATGGAAGAAAGAAGGCAAATTCCAGGGCAAATTCGCCACACAGCATCATTTCTTCGGCTATGAAGGACGTTGTGCTGCTCCCTCAAACTTCGATGCCGACTACTGCTATGCGCTTGGAACAAGTGCTGCACAGTTGATAGCCAACGGCAAGACTGGCTATATGGCCATCGTGAAGAATACTACTGCCTGCTCGGATGAGTGGAAAGCAGGAGGTGTGCCTATCACAATGATGATGAACATGGAGCGCAGAAACGGCGAGATGAAGCCGGTTATCCGCAAGGCATTGGTGGAACTCGACGGCAAACCTTTCAAGGCTTTCGCCGCATCGCGCGAGAAGTGGGCAAAGGAAACCTGCTATATCTATCCCGGTCCTATCCAGTATTGGGGACCGTCGGAGGTGTGCGACCAGCCCACCAAGACACTCGCTCTGGAGCAGATGTAATCCATTCATACGGGAAAGCGGCCTGCCGCCTGTCGGTACAGGCTGCTTTCCTTTTTTTTATATTACATGATTAACGATGACCAATTCCAGACATGACTACTAAAAAGAATGCTTCCAAACGGTATTCTTCTTCGCGCCGCAAGTCGAAAAAGAGCGTTTTCAGCCGCTATCCCAAATGGGCCTGGTGGGTGGGAGGCATATCGGTGGTGGCCATTTATATCTGGCTGTTCTATTATTTCTTTGTCGGTCCCTATGGATTTCGCTGGCGTGCCATCTACGGTGATGCCAAATATCCCGACGGCTACGAAATCCGCGGCATCGACATCAGCCATTATCAAGGCAAGATAGATTGGGAAAAACTGCAGGGAGCCATGATAAAACGGTGTCCTATAAGGTTTATCATGATCAAGGCAACAGAGGGTTCATCGCGATTGGACGAAAACTTTAACGATAATTTCCGTAACGCTCTGGACTATGGGTTTATACGTGGCGCATATCATTTTTGGAGTAATCGTTCTTCAGCACGTGACCAGGCGCATTTCTTTTTGGAGAAAGCAAAACTCATAGAGGGTGATTTGCCGCCTGTGCTCGATGTGGAGCACAAACCAAAAGACATGTCGGTGGAGGACTTCCAGCGTGAAATTCTCACCTGGCTTCACATTGTGGAAGATAAATACCATGTGAAGCCTATCATCTATACATATTATAAATTCAAGATGAAATATCTTGGCACGCCCGTTTTCGATGACTATCCCTACTGGATAGCCCACTATTACGTGGACAAGGTGGAGTATAAAGGAGAATGGAAATTCTGGCAGCACACCGATGCGGGCAAACTGCCCGGCATACGAGGCTATGTGGATTTCAACCTTTATAACGGTAGTTACTACGATTTGAAGCAGTTGTGCATCGGTGCCCGCAGGTGATTCTTCGATGCCCGCAGGTGAATCCTTGATGCCGTGTGGGCATATTATAGTGTGTGGTTACTGTTGTTGTCAATCAGGAAAGCGAGCATGCACCAGTTGTTGATGCTTGCCGTCTTGATGAGCCGCATGCCAAACAGACCTGCTTCTTCGGCGATTTTCATGCCGTCTTCCACATAGAATCCGCTGAGAATGAGTATGCTGTCAACGCTCATAACGTCTTTATAGTGAGGCATGTCGGCAAGAAGTATGTTGCGGTTGATATTGGCCACCACCACATCGAACACTCCGCTAACGTGGGAAAGCACGTTGACGTCGCCCAAGAGCGCGTCCACGTTGTCCACTTCGTTCAGTTTACAGTTGTGTTTGGTGTTTTCCACGCTCCATTCGTCTATGTCGTAAGCCAGTATCTGGGCTGCTCCGCACTTGGCGGCAACCAACGAGAGAATGCCGGTTCCGCAGCCGCAGTCGAGCACGCGCTTGCCTTTCAGGTCGGTATTCATCAGTGCCGATGCCACCATCTGTGTGGTTTCGTGCGTGCCGGTGCCGAAAGCCTGGCGCGCATCAATCACGATGTCTATCTCGGGATGCAGATCTTGGGGCACGGGATGGTGCATGTCGTGTATCACACAGCGGTTTTCAATCACGATGGGCTCATATCCTTCCTCTTCCCAGCAGGCATTCCAGTCCTTGTCCTCTGCCTCTGCGACGGTGTATTCTACGTGTAGGTCAGGCATGGGGAATGTTTCCAGCATGCTTTCAAGCAGATCTTTGTCATACAACTCTGCCTGCACGTAGCCGTTTATTCCGTTGTCAGTGTCTTCGAATGATTCAAATCCGGCTTCTCCTGCCAGGGCCGCCACGATGTCTCTTGCAGTGGCCATCTGGGAATCATCTGGTTTGTCGCCGTTTGTTGCGGCATTCGAAATGATGAAGTTTACTTCGTAATATTTCATTTTCTTTGTTAAATTTGCCACAAAAGTATAAAAAAATAGGGAAAATCCTATGTATCATTAGGGAAATTCCGTAAATTTGCAGTAAAAATAATAGTAAATTTGCATCGTGATATAATAAAATGAGCAAAAAATGAAGAGATTTGTACTTTTAGCAGTCCTTGTAAGTGCTCTGCCAATCGCAATGATGGCACAGGACGACCTTTATTTCACCCCGAAGAAGAGTGTGAAAAAGGCTGCAAGCACTTATGAAAAGATTGACGACAGCCCTGTTTTTCACAGCGGCAGCAATCGGAATGTAGACGAATATAACCGTCGTGGCAAGTTCGGCAGTTATTTCCAGAAAATCGGTACGGATTCTTTGGGCAATGACATCATCGAGTTTCATTCCAGCAAAGAAGATGTGGCTGACACGCTGGCAGTCTATCCAGGAACGAAAGTGCAATATGACGACGAGGATGACTATACCTACAGCCGCCGTCTGAGCCGTTTCGACGACTATTACTGGTATGATCCGCTGTTCTACAGTTACTATGGCTTCGGCCCATACTGGCGTGCCCGCTATTACGGATGGTATGATCCTTGGTACGATCCCTGGTATGACCCTTGGTATTACGGTGGCTGGTATGGCGGTTTGTATGGCTGGTATAGTCCTTGGCACTATGGTTATCATGCCTGGGGACATCCCTATCGTCACTGGGGTGGGTATTATAGCAGTTGGTATGCTCCTGCTTCCTATCATGTGAGTTACGGAAACGGTGTTACTGGAACGAGTAACCATGGTACTGTGACACGTGGTGGAACAACCACACGCAAAGGCAATTTCGGTGGTTATCGAGGTAACGGACAGACGACACGTGCGTATAACCAGTCGCAGAATTCCAGCGCTCGCAGTGGCTCTTTCGGTGGACGCCGTCCAACAACGAGCAGCAGCACGCGCACCTATACCCCTTCGAGCAGTTCCTCTTCATATAGTGGAAGCAGTTTCGGTGGTTCGCATAGCAGTGGCGGCAGTTTCGGTGGAGCACGCAGCAGCGGCAGCAGTTTCGGCGGTTCACGTAGCAGCGGTGGCGGTGGTGGCGCACGGTTCGGTGGCCGGCGCTGATGAAATGACTTCAGAGAACCTATTATAGATTAAATATGTAAGCCATGGCTCATGGCAGTGAAACGTAATAAAATAACACAAGGAAATATGAAAAAAGTATTGATGATAGTTGCTCTCTCTCTGGCAATCATGCCAGTGGCAGCGCAGGATACATACGAAAATGCAACAATGGCAACGCAGGACCTGAACGGAACAGCGCGCTACGTGGGTATGGGAGGTGCCATGGAGGCGCTGGGCGCTGACATTTCAACCATGGGAACCAACCCCGCCGGTATCGGATTGTTCCGTCATTCCATGGTAAGTGCATCTGTGGGCATGGTCAGTCAGCAGGGAGCGAAGTCCTTCGACATAGCAGACAAGACCAAAGTGAGTTTTGATCAGATGGGATTTGTATATGCCCGTCAGACCGGAGAGAATTCTTTCTTGAACGTGGGATTCAATTATCACAAGAGCCGAAACTACAGCATGATTCTCTCTGCTGCCGATAGGCTGAGCGGTGCATCATCGGGCAAACTGTCGTATCTAAAAGGCGACTTGGGCGTTTTTGATGTTCGTCGCAGCAATAACAAATGGGTTGGTGGCAGCAATGCCTTCAACCAGATTGACTTCCTGAATTATAATACGCTGATGTACGATGAAAAGGAAGACGCTATATACTTCAACGAGGCCAGCGACTATACTTTCAACAGCGGCGCAAAGGGACATGTGAACGAGTTTGAATTCAATGTGAGCGGCAATATCGGTAATCAAGTGTTCCTCGGTCTGACTGTTGGAGTCAAGGATATTGACTATAAGAGGTACAACGAGTATACTGAAAGTCTGCTCAGCCAGGCTGGCGAGCCGATAGGCAATGCCATTATCCAGGACAGCCGCACCATCGACGGGTCTGGTTTCGATATCAAAGCCGGTGTAACATTCCGTCCTATAGAAGAATCACCGTTCCGTTTCGGTCTGTATGTGCACACTCCTACGTGGTATGACATCAAGAGCAGCAACTACACGACTCTGAAAAACAACACCACGGTGGGCATTTACAACTACGGTTCTTCTGAGGAAAGATATGATTTCAAACTGTATACCCCTTGGAAATTCGGTGCTTCCGTTGGTCATACTTTTGGTAATATGTTAGCCATAGGTGCCACTTATGAGTTTGCCGATTACGGTCATCTCGACAGCCGCGTAAATACTGGTGAGAGTTATGACTGGTATTATGACACCTATATGGAGTCGAGCGAGCACGATTACGCCATGAACAACCATACCAAGTCAATTCTGAAAGGCGTACATACCGTGAAAGTGGGCGCCGAACTGAAGGCCGACGAGCGTTTCGCCGTGCGTCTCGGCTACAATTTCATCAGCCCGATGTACAGCAAGGATGCCTATAAGGATGGCACCATCAACAGTCCGGGTACATTCTATTCATCTTCAAACGACTTTACCAACTGGAAAGCCACCAACCGCATTACTGCCGGTGTGGGTTACAACCTTGGTAACTTGAGTCTCGATTTAGCCTATCAGTATACCACGCAGAGTGGAGATTTCTGGCCATTTATGAATTTTTGGGATACAAAGGACCGGTCGATGGACAATGTATGCAAAAGTGTGAAGGTTGACAACAACCGTCATCAACTGTTGTTCACACTCGGCTATCATTTCTAATTCCCGATATTAGAAGTGTGATATACAGGTGTATTCGTGAAACTGTTTAATTACTCATATCGTAAAGATATATTTTTAATGAATCATATTAGAAGGTTTTTGATATGCGGCTGCATGCTATTCATGGCATGCAGTTGCATTTGTGCTCAGCAGAAGCGTGAGTTCCGTGGAGCGTGGATACAGGCGGTCAACGGCCAGTGGGTGGGGATGAGTACCCAGAAAATGCAGCAGACGCTGACTTATCAGTTGGACGAACTGAAGAAAGACGGTGTGAATGCCATTATTTTTCAGGTGCGTCCGGAGTGCGATGCGCTCTATAACAGTTCGTTGGAACCATGGAGCCGTTTCCTTACAGGTCGTCAAGGGCAGGCACCATCTCCCTATTGGGATCCGCTGCAGTGGATGGTTGACGAGTGTCATAAGCGTGGCATGGAGTTGCATGCATGGATAAATCCCTACCGTGCCAAAACAAAGACCACGAATGAACTGGCAAACAACCATGTGGCTGTGCAGCATCCCGACTGGGTTTTCCCATACGACGGACTGTATATACTGAATCCAGGCATTCCTGCATGCCGCGACTACATCTGCAAAGTGGTGGAAGACATCGTGAAAAGGTATGATATTGACGGTCTGCACATCGATGATTATTTCTATCCTTATCCCGTTGCCGGCCTTGCCATACCCGACAGCAAGCAGTTTCAGCAGTATAACAACGGTTTCAAAAATATCAACGACTGGCGCCGTGACAATGTGAATATGTATATCAAGCAGATGTATGAGACAATCCATCGTGTGAAACCGTGGGTCAAATTCGGTGTTTCACCGTTTGGCATCTATCGCAACAAGAAAAGCGATCCCAACGGAAGTGCCACCAACGGACTTCAGAACTACGATGATCTCTATGCTGATGTGCTGATGTGGGTGAACAACGGATGGCTGGATTATAACGTTCCGCAGATTTATTGGGAAATCGGCAACAAGGCTGCCGACTATAAAGAACTGATAACATGGTGGAACCGGAACGCATCGAAGCGGCTTTTGTTCATTGGCGAAGATGTGGAAAGAACCGTGAAATACACGGATCCGCAGAACCCCAACCAGCATCAGTTGCCAGCAAAGCGCGCGCTACACGGGCAAATGCAGAATGTTAGCGGCACCGTGCTGTGGTATGCCAAGGCTGCTGTTGACAATGTCGGCAACTACGGAACGTTGCTTCGCAACAACTATTGGCGCACTCCTGCGCTGCAGCCTCAGATGAAGTATATCGACGGAAAGGCGCCCAAGAAAGTGAAAAAGCCGAAGGTTATTGCCACCAACGACGGAAATGTGCTTTTCTGGAAGGCTCCTTCTGGAAAGGGATGGCAGAACGAGGCATGCAAATATGTGGTTTATCGCTTTGCAAAAGGTGAGTCGCAGAATTTGAATGATGCCAGCCATATCGTTGCCATCACCCCCAACACCTATTATAATCTGCCTCAGCGCAGCAGGGAAAGCGTCTATGTGGTGACTGCGCTTGACCGGTTAAGCAATGAAAGTAAAGGTAAGAAAGTGAAATATTGATTTCACGGCATTCAAAAAAGAGATATTTGGAGTTGGCCTGAATCGGTCAGCACAACTCTGAAAGTTCAAGCCAGCGCATGCTCTTCTCGTCTAATTCATCTTTAAGAGAGGGCAGGCGCTTGCTTTTTTCCGTCAGTTCTTCAACAGAAAGTGTCCCGCTGCACAGTTCATCCTCCAGTTTTTTCTGTTCGGCCTCCAGGTCGGCAATCTCTTTTTCCAGTTGTTCGAATTCCCTTTTCTCCTTGAATGTCATCCGTCGGCTGCTGTCATGCCGGTTGGAATTCCTTTCCTTTTTCACCGTTTTCTCTTTTTCAGAGGGCTCTGATGCAGCGCTCTTCATGGCAGACCACTCACGATACTGCGTGTAATTGCCGGGAAAGTCCTTGATCACACCGTTTCCCTTGAACACGAGCAGATGATCCACCACCTTGTCCATAAAATATCGGTCGTGGCTGATGACGATTACGCATCCGGGGAAGTCGGTTAGATACTCTTCCAATATCTGCAGCGTCTGTATGTCAAGGTCGTTTGTCGGCTCGTCGAGTACCAGAAAGTTGGGGTTCTTCATCAGTACTGTACACAGATACAGTTTTCTTTTTTCGCCGCCGCTTAGTTTATACACGTAGTTATGTTGCTGTTCGGGCGAGAACAGGAAGAATTGCAGGAACTGCGAGGCAGATAGGTGCTTGCCGCTACCCATATCTATGTATTCGGCGATGTCGGTTATCACGTCAATTACTTTCTGCTGCTCGTTGAAATGGAGCCCTTCTTGTGAGAAATAACCGAATTTCACGGTGTCTCCGATGTCAAACCGTCCCTGGTCGATGGGCTCCAGCCCGAGCAGCATCTTGATGAATGTGCTCTTTCCTGTGCCGTTGTTGCCCACGATACCCATCTTTTCATATCGTGCGAAATTATAGTAGAAGTCCTTTGTGATGACGGTATCTTCGCCATATTTCTTCGATATATACTGGCATTCGAATATTTTTGAGCCGATGTATATGCTGCTGGATTTGAGTCTGATTTGTCTTTCTTCAATCCGCTGCTTGGCAATCTTCTCCAGTTCGTAGAAAGCCTCTTCGCGATATCTGGCTTTATGGCCTCTGGCCTGTGGCATCCTTCTCATCCATTCCAGTTCGCGTCTGTATAGATTGTTAGCCCTTACAATCTCGGCCCTTGTGTTTTCGATGCGCTCTTGCCGTTTTTCAAGATAGTAACTGTAATTGCCCCGGTAGGTGTAGATGGTTTGGTTGTCGAGTTCCAGGATGATGCTGCACACCCTGTCGAGAAAGAAACGGTCGTGGGTTACCATGAGCAATGTCTTGTTACCACGCGAAAGATAGCCCTCCAGCCATACAATCATGTCCAGATCCAGATGGTTGGTGGGTTCGTCGAGGATAATCAGGTCGGGATTGGTGATGAGGACGTTGGCCAGTGCCACGCGTTTTTGCTGACCGCCGCTCAGTTGCTTCATGGGCTGCGAGAGGTCGTTGATTTTCAACTGCGTGAGAATCTGCTTGGCTTTCAGTATCTTTTCCTCTTCGCCCTGATGGTTGAAGCAGGCATCGAGCACCGTATCATCCGGATCGAACACAGGCGACTGCTCCAGATAGCCTGTGCGCAGGTCTTTGCGATAGATGATGCTGCCGCTGTCGTAGCCTTCCCTGCCGGTGAGAATCGACAGCAGGGTAGACTTGCCTGTTCCGTTTTGCGCAATGAGTCCTACTTTCTGCCCTTCGGCAATGCTGAAGGAGATGTCGCGGAAGAGCACTTGCGCGCCAAACGACTTGGTGAGTTGCTGGACGTCGAGATAGGGTACTGGCATTGTTTAGTGCTTATTCCTTTTCAAGAGATTTGTTGATTTCGTCGATATAGTCCAACAGTTCTTCCCGTCCAGTCTTCTTTTCCGACGACGTGATGAAATACACGGGCAGTTCTTCCCATGTGTCTTCCAGTTGCTCCATCCATTTTTCAGCGTTCTGTTTTGCCTTCACTGGTCCCAGTTTATCCGCTTTGGTGAACACGATGGAGAATGGTATCTGGCTGGTTCCGAGCCAGTCAACAAACTCGCGGTCTATGGCCTGCTGTTCGTGCCTAATGTCTATCAGCACAAAGAGGTTCACCAACTGCGTTCTCTGCAGCACGTATGTGGATATCATTTGCTCCAGTTTGGCGCGTGTGGTTTTTGATTGTTTGGCATATCCATAGCCGGGAAGGTCAACGATATACCATTCGTTGTTTACGATAAAGTGGTTGATGAGCAGCGTCTTGCCCGGCACCGACGATGTCTTTGCCAGATTCTTTTTGCCGCAAAGCATGTTAATAAGGCTTGATTTGCCCACATTGCTTCGGCCGATGAAGGCATATTCGGGCTTTTTGTCTTTGGGACATTGCATCACAGTGGGGCTGCTGATGACAAACTCCGCTTTCTTGATTTCCATATTTATTTTCTATTTTTGGCGCAAAGTTAACGATTTTATCGCAAAAACTCGTATCTTTGCGCGTGAAATCGAAAAAATGCAGCAATATAATGAAATCTGTTGAGCATGTAGAGGGACAATATCCGTCGCAACTGCTGGAAAAAGCCGTGGGCGAATTCTCCAAGTTGCCAGGCATAGGCAGGAAGACAGCCCTCAGGCTGGTGCTTCACCTTCTGCGCCAGAGCAGTGAAGAGGTGGAGATGTTTACCGATGCGGTGGGCAGAATGCGGCAGGAGGTGAAGTATTGCCGTGTGTGTCATAACATCAGCGATACCGATATCTGTCCGATTTGTGCCGATTCACGCCGCGACGGTTCCACCATTTGTGTGGTGGAAAACATCCAGGACGTGATGGCCATCGAGAATACTCAGCAGTATCATGGACTGTATCATGTGCTTGGAGGTATCATCTCGCCCATGGATGGCATAGGCCCGGCCGACCTGGAGATAGATTCGCTGGTCAGCAGGGTGGCATCGGGCAGCGTTCAGGAGGTGATTCTCGCCCTGAACAGCACCATGGAGGGCGATACCACCAATTTCTACATCTTCAGAAAACTGGCCGACTACGACGTGAATGTGTCTGTCATTGCGCGAGGCATCTCAGTGGGCGGCGAGTTGGAATATACTGATGAGGTGACATTAGGCAGATCAATCATTAACAGAACACCGTTCAATGGATAATACAATCGTAAAACTGAAGACATTCTTCTATTCGTTTATAGTCATCGCCTTGGCGCTGGTGGCATTCTATGAGACCGACCTTGTGCTTCCGGGATTGCTTGCCGGCGACACCAACAGTTCGTTTCTGCTGCTCGCTGCCATGGAGTTGTATACCGTCTGTGTGATTCCCTTCTCACTTTATTTATTCAAAATTCCCAAGGTTCACAGTGCTTTGCTCAGTACTCCGGCCAGTTCCTTGCTTCGCTATGGCCGCCTCCGGCTGCTGATATTGGGGCTTGGTCTCGTGGCTAACACCTTATTATATTATATGACATTGAATGTGGCCTTCGGCTACATGGCCATTATCTTTTTACTGGTGTTCCCATTCGTTTATCCCAGCAAGGCAAGATGCCATGCAGAAACCACTGAAGAAGCATGAAGAAACTAACGGTCGTCATCGTCAACTACAATGTAAAATACTACGTAGAGCAGTGCATTCACAGTGTGCTGAGGGCAACTGACGGTTTAGACGTGGAGGTTTCAGTGGTTGACAATCATTCCCACGATGGCTCTGTGGACTATCTGCGGAAGCGTTTTCCAGGCATCTCCATCATAGAGAGTAACCACAACCTGGGCTTTTCGCGTGCCAACAACGTGGCCATACGCCAAACGGAAAGCGAATATGTACTGATGCTCAACCCAGATACTATCGTTAGCGAAGACTCAATCTGTGAGTCGGTGCGCTTTCTTGATGCTCATCCCAAGGCCGGAGCAGTGGGCGTGAAGATGCTGAACAGCAACGGCATCAAGGCAAAAGAGAGCAGAAGGGGCATTCCCACGCCGCTTACGGCATTTTATAAAATGTGCGGATTGTGCGCACGCTATCCCCGGCATCCCAAATACGGCAAGTATTACATGGGATATATGCCTTGGGACAAGCCCAGTGAGATAGAAGTCATCAGCGGTGCATATTTCATGGTGAGGCGAAGTGTACTGATGGAGGTAGGAATGCTTGATGAAGACTATTTCATGTATGGCGAAGACATCGACCTTTCCTATCGTCTTCTTCAGGAAGGATGGCAGAACTGGTATCTGCCAGTGAGCATTCTGCACTACAAAGGCGAGAGCACGCAGAAGTCCTCATTCCGTTACGTGCACGTGTTCTATGATGCCATGCTCATTTTCCTGCGCAAACATTTTGGATATCTTGGATTCTGGATAACCATTCCCGTGAAGGCAGCCATCTATTTCAAGGCATTCCTGGAACTGGTAACCATGTTTTTCAGGTATCTGCGCAAGGTGCTCGGCTTCGCATCACTCAGAAGGAAAGACTATCCAGCCTACTATTTCATAGGCAGGAAAGAGAATCAGGTGAGGTGCAGCCAACTGGCCAGGAAGAAAGGACTAACGGTTCAGTATATCGAAGGTGATGCCGACTCATGTCCGGAGGGCCATTTGCAGTTCCCGCGCATCATGGCTTCCCGCAAACTAACCTATATAATATATGACACCACGGCCTATTCCATGCAGCAGATATTCGCTATCATGGAAAAGAGCAAGAGCAGCATGATACAACTGGGTACCTTCTATCCCCAAAACAACATAGCGATTACCGATCAGGAAATACTCATATGAACGAACAACTGACACTTCGGGCCATGGAGCCGGAAGACATCGACTTGCTCTATCGCATAGAGAACGACAGGAGCCTGTGGGATGTGGGCAGCACGAATGTGCCCTATTCAAGGTCGTCGCTTCGCGATTTCATCATCAACACGTCTAATGACATCTACACCGACAAGCAACTTAGGCTGATGATTTGTGTGGACGGTCATGCCGTAGGCATAGCAGACCTGATGAATTTTGACCCGAGAAACAGTAGGGCAGAGGTGGGCATCGTCATCATGAAATCACATCGCAGACGCGGATATGCACTCAAGGCTTTGGCTCTAATGGCCAACTATGCCGCCGAGGTAATCCATTTGCATCAGTTGTATGCATACGTTGCACTCGACAACCAGCCTTCATGCCAACTCTTTCATAAGGCCGGATATCATCAACAGGCAACACTTAAAGACTGGCTTTATGATGGCTCTGGTTACCATGATGCGCTGTTGCTGCAATTTTTTTTGTAAAAAAACAGAATATCTCTTGGCGGAAAAGAAAAAAATGAGTACCTTTGCAACCGCAAAAAGGAAATGACCATTTAAGGTGCGTTAGTTCAGCCTGGTTAGAATGCCTGCCTGTCACGCAGGAGGTCACGGGTTCGAGTCCCGTACGCACCGCAAAAATGAAGAGTTCCTGATGCAAAAGGTGCGTTAGTTCAGCCTGGTTAGAATGCCTGCCTGTCACGCAGGAGGTCACGGGTTCGAGTCCCGTACGCACCGCAGAAAAGAGCCTTTTGGCTCTTTTTTTGTTTCCTATTGATGTGCAGCCTGCACTTGGTTCGGGTTCACGGACACACTTTCCCTGAGACCATACTTCATTATATACCTCAGGAATACTCTTGATTTTGCCCTAGCTGCATGACTTTTTAGCATATAATACCCAAGAAAAATCTGAAAATAGTTTGGCCTGATGTGTAACTATTTATAAAACTTAATCGTCTATAAAATACTATGACAGAAGAACAAAAAAGAAAATTTCAAGAAAAGTTTGACGGATGGTACCCGACTGAAGAACAGTTTCAGTATGGTAAAGATCATTGTAATCTCAATTGGATAAGAGAAGAAAAACTTAAAGTATTAGACTGTTTATTATCAAGCCCTAGTACATACAATTATTCATCATGGATTACTAATGTTGTCCCTGTATTAGAAGATCTTGAAATGTACGATAAATGGGAAGAAGAAATGAAAGAATTATACGAATAACTGAATGTAAGAAAAGAATTTAAAGACAGAGACAAAACAATGTAACCTATTACGATTCATCCATACACAAGATTTTGGAGGTATTTATGATAATACCTCCACTTACGAACAAGCCTTAGAAGAAATAAAGAAAGGTTGTAAGAAATCACATTGGATATGGTATGTCTTTCCACAAATGAAAGCACTTGGCAAATCCGAGATTTCTAAATTCTATGGAATAAACGGACGAGAAGAAGCATACGAATATATCGCACATCCAATTCTTCGTCAGCGACTTATAGAAGCCACAAAGGCAATACTTGAAAATGAAAAGACGGTTTGTGAACTCTTCGGAAACGATACGATTAAAGTACGTTCCTGTATGCTGCTATTCGCATCTGTGTCAGACATACCAGAATTTAAACAACTAATCAACAAGTACCATTGGAAATAAATAACGGCATGCTGATGATTCAAAAAACACGACAAAATCATGTTGCCGTTTTCCTTCAAAATAGAAATTGATTTTGGAAAAAACAGACGTTGAAAACGCGAAAACGTAAAGATTCATTACCGCGACGCACATTTCTTTGAACAAAACCTATGCTTTTGCCCTTCAAAACCTGTGGTTTTACAGTCCAAAAACTATGGTTTCGCACCTCAAAACCTATGTTTTTACAACCCAAAAGCATAGGTTCTATCATCAATCATCTGATTTCTTCGTTAGAGAAAAATATGTTTTCGATATAATCTTTTGTTAATCAATGAGTTAAAAAAAGTACCTCAAAACTCGCGTATTTCACTCCCAATCGACCGTCGGTGAACAATACCGCCAATATAAGCGACCAAATTTCGGATTTTCCATGACAATTTCATGCACAAGAATCGGTAAGTTCTTATAATAATCCAAAATTACGGTTACATTTTCTAAATAATTGGCAATATTAATTAGTAAACATTTAAAAAAAGGGCTTTAGGCGGAATCTTATACCACTTCAAGAATAAACTAACCGTTAAATCAAAATAACCTAAAAACTATGAATTACAATCAAACAAAAAACATGTTCTATTAGGGAACATCAGAGTATAAACTCGTTGCACTCAATACAAGTGTATCCCTAGAAACATACATATAGGGAAGAACAGATTAAGTAAATTGTATTGGCAATCTTCAATCATCGACTTTTTTTTTCTTGCCGAGCATGTGTTTCAATACGGCATAGGCGGCAACGATACAGACAACGCCTACGATGAAATATTTGATATAATCACCATATTCGGCAATCTTGTCATTCAGTTGGTCTTCGCCGACAATGCTGTGCAAGTACCATCCCAAGGCAGCAAGGATGCAGTTCCATACACCTGCACCGAGTGTAGTGTATAGCAGAAACCATCCATAATGCATCTTCGACAGTCCGGCAGGAATGGAAATAAGATGGCGAATGCCGGGAACGAGCCTTCCTGTGATGGTGGCAATCATCCCGTGGTCATAGAAATATTTTTCACTTTTCTCCACTTTTTGCTGGTTCAACAGGCAGAGATGCCCCAGACGACTGTTGGCAAAGCGGTAGATGACCGGTCGTCCTACGTAGTATGCCACCACATAATTGATGGTGGCTCCTAAGTCCGCACCCAGTGTTGAGAACAGGATGACAAGCCAGATGTTAATGTTTCCGGCTGCTGCATGATAAGCGGCCGGACTGACGACAAGTTCCGACGGAACAGGAATCACTGTACTTTCCAGCATCATCAAAAAGAAAATGGTGGGGTAGTTCAGGTTGCTCAATAAAGAGGTTATCCAATTCATAATTTGCTAAAAGTTGCTTAATGCATATTGATAATAGTCAGAAGGATCCATCCCGTCAGGGAACAGATAGCCGAGAACGAATTTTGCCTCTTGTCTATCTTGTTCAACAGCCTTCTGAAGGTGCTGATAAAACGCATCGGTATCACCTAAGATGAATTTGCATACTGCCATGTAAGAATGTCCTTTGTCCCAGTGTTTGCTTTTGTAAAGGATATCCAACATTTCTGCCGCCATGTTGATATAGCCTGCTTCATAGGCCGCGATGGCAATGCGATAGAAGACTTCCTGCGAAGAGTTGCTCTCCAAGATGGCCTTGTTGAAGCATTCCTGTGCGGAATCTGTCCTGCCGTTTTCAAGATAGAACTGTCCCTTCAACACCATCAAGTCTGGGTTGTTTCCTTTCAGTGCCTGTGCCTTTCCCAGATATGCCAAAGCCCCGTCCAAGTCACCCAGTTTGTTCTTGGCATAGGCAATTTCCTGATAAATATCAGACAGGTTGCTGGAGTCTGTAGCCGCATTCCTTTCTGCATTCAGCAAATGCTCCAATGCTTCCTCGTAGCGATCCAGGTTTAGCAGACAGATGCCATGGAACATTTCTCCATATTCGTCATCAGGTTTTATGCTGCAGAACCGCTCATAGAAAGACAGCGCTTGCTGGAAATTACCCAAGGTATAAAGACCGTTGGCGATATTGAGGATGGCTTCGGCATTATCGGGATCCACGGCAACGGAGTATTCGCTGCTGGAGATGGATTCATGAAACTTCTTCTGATTGTACTGCGATGCAGCCAGATTGTCCCAATATTCAGTGGAAAATGGATTCTTGTCAATCAGTTTGTTGAACACCTTCTGGCTCTCATCATGTTTTCCTATGCCTTCGAGCGTTCTGCCAAGCAGGGAAAGATATTCTTCATCGTCATCTTTGTCGGTAAGTCTTTGCAGCCATTTCCATGCTGTTTCATATTCTTCATAGTCGGCAAACAGGGATGCAATGTCTAATATGGTTTCCTCCATCTCGTCCTCGTCGACATCTTGACACACCTTTTCAAGATATTGGTCTGCTTCTTGTGTATGGTTTTCAGCCACGGATATCTCTGCCATGAGATAGTGGTATTCCATGTTGCTCTTATCTTCTATCTGGCTGGCATAGTATTTTGCTTCCTGGGTATCGTGATGGTGAATGATGGAAAACCGGGTACGGAGCGCCAACGGATAGATTTCACCGGGATAGATATCGATGGCGGTGTTGATGGTTCTGAGGGCTTGATCGGCGAGACCTTTGCTATCGTAGTATTCAGCAATGTCAGCGTAGTCTTCCGAACTGATGATACAGGGTATATTTTTTTTCTCGCAATCCTCATATTGTTTGAGGATTGCGAGAAACTCATCGCTCTTGTAATAGTCGAACCTTTCTTTCAAGGGTGATTTGTTGTGTTTATCCTTTTACTTGTTGTTTTGCCCATGTGTCTTTCAGACCGACGGTCTTGTTGAACACCAGATGATTCTCATTGCTATTCAGGTCTGCCATGAAATAGCCAATGCGCTGGAACTGTAGATAATCACCAGGTTTACGGCTGGCAGCATACTCTTCCACGTAGCAGTTGTCGATAATCTGCAGTGAGTCAGGGTTGAGCAGGTTTCTGAAATCTCCTTCCTCTGCCGATGGATTCTCAACATTGAAAAGACGGTCGTATACTCTTACCTGTGCTTTCTTGCAGTGGTCGGCACTTACCCAGTGCAGTGTTCCCTTCACTTTCCTATTTGCACCGCTCATACCGCTTCTGCTTTCCGGGTCGTATTCTGCCTGAATCTCAATAACGTTACCGTTTTCGTCCTTTGTGCATCCTGTGCAAGTTACGATGTATGCATTCTTTAGACGCACTTCTTTGCCCGGCGTCATTCTGAAGAACTTCTTCGGTGCATCCTCCATGAAGTCATCACGCTCAATCCAAAGGTTGCGACTGAAGGTGATTTCATGGGTTCCGTCGTCTTCGTTTTCAGGATTGTTCACGGCAATCATTGATTCTGTCTTGCCTTCCGGATAGTTGGTGATGACCAGTTTCACTGGGTTCAATACGGCACTTACACGTGTGGAGCGTGCATTCAGGTCTTCTCTGACGGCGGCTTCGAGCAATGCTACATCGTTCAGTGCATCAAACTTGGTGTAGCCAATGCTGTCAATGAATTTGCGGATGCTCTGCGGTGAATATCCTCTGCGACGCATTCCGCACAGAGTAGGCATGCGCGGGTCGTCCCAACCCTCAACGAGGTGTTCGTCAACCAGCGCTTTCAGTTTGCGTTTGCTCATCACGGTGTATGTCATATTGAGCCTGTTGAACTCAATCTGGCGCGGACGGTACTCCTTTTGCTGCTGCATTTCCTGCAGTTCGTCTATGAAATGGTCATAGAGTGGGCGGTGGGGAACGAATTCCAGCGTACAAATAGAATGGGTTACCCCTTCAAAATAGTCGCTCTGGCCGTGGGCAAAGTCATACATCGGGTATGCATGCCACTTTGTGCCTGTACGATGATGCGGTGTGTGAATGATGCGATAGATGATAGGATCGCGGAAATGCATGTTAGGATTGGCCATGTCCAGTTTCGCGCGTAGTACCATGGTGCCCTCAACGGCATCGGGAGTGTTCATCTTATTGAACAGTTCCAGATTCTCTTCAATAGGACGGTCGCGATAGGGCGACGGTGTGCCAGGCTGTGTGGGTGTTCCCTTTTGCTCGGCAATCTGTTCGCTTGTCTGCTCGTCTATGTATGCCTTGCCCTGTTTGATCATCCATATGGCAAAGTCCCAAAGATGCTGGAAATAGTCGGATGCATAGTAGACATTCCCCCATTTGAATCCAAGCCATTTGATATCGTTAAGTATGGAGTCCACGTATTCTGTATCTTCCTTGCTGGGATTGGTGTCGTCGAATCGAAGGTTGCACACGCCATTGTAGTTTTCTGCAACTCCGAAGTCCATGCAAATGGCCTTGGCATGACCAATATGTAGGTATCCATTTGGCTCTGGCGGGAACCGTGTCTGAATTCTTCCGTTGTTCTTTCCTTCCTCAAGGTCTTTTTCTACGAGTTGTTCAACGAAACTTAGGCTTTTCCTCTCATCGCCTTTATTCTCATTTATAATCTCTGTCATATCGTACATTGTTTTTAAATCGCTGCAAAGTTACGAAATTCTGCTGAAAAAGGGAAATGTTTTACCTTAAACTTTCATGTTGATCGGTTAATGATTAGTTAATGATTAGAACCGCAGCATTTTTTCCAGTTAAATGGCAAGAAAAAGAGTGCTGACGCTAAAGCCCACTGTCCTTCTATATAATAATGTTGTTGTCTTATGCCATTTAAAGAATACAGGTAATAAAAAAGCCCGGCATGATGACCGGGCTTACTTGTTGAAATATGTTGCTTCTTTTAGAAGAAGATGCTGGAAATGATGTAGGCCACAATTGTGCTGACCACTACGCTGATGAGTCCCGGCACCATGAATGAGTGGTTGAGTACGTATTTTCCGATCTTCGTGGTACCTGTGCGGTCGATGTTCACGGTTGCGATATCTGAAGGATAGTTCGGGATGAAGAAATATCCATAGACACAAGGCAATGCACCGAGCAGAATCCATCCGGGAATACCCAGTTTGTAGGCCACGGGCAGAAGGGCTACGACAACGGCTGCCTGGGAGTTGATGAGCACCGAGAAGATGAAGAACACAAGGGCGATGGCCCACGGATAGTTGTCAACCATTTCATCAAGCAACTGTTCCACCTCAGCCATGTGTGCACCAAAGAAGGTGTTGGCCAGCCAGGCGATACCGTAGATGGCTACCACGGCTACCATGCCCGATTGCCATACGTTGCCTGCAACGGCAGCCTTAGGTTTGGTGTCGCAGATGATAATCATCAGTGCTGCAGCCGAGATGAGGATAATCTGAATGACGAGATACATGTGAATCGTTGCGGGAACCTTCTCTGTAACACCGGCCATTACGATTCCGGCAGAAGCCAGATCTGAAGGACTGACGGTTTTGCCGGTCGGCAATGCAACGGCAGTTGCACCTTCTACGGCCTTCACCGTATCGAAAGCGGGAAGAATGCTCTGAGCAAATGCCAGGATGACGATGAGCACGATAGCGGCCAGGAAGATATAGACAGCCCACTTCGACTTTTTGTCAATCTGCTTGTCGAGTGTCGTTGCCGTGTTGCCATATACAAAAGCATATTGGACGGGGTCCTTGATCCGCTCCAGGAACTCCGGGTCTTTGTCAAGATCAAGCCCACGGTTATAAGACCAGGAAGCGGCTGCTATGATACCACAGAGACAGGCTGGAATCGTAACGGCAACAATCTGAGGGATGCTGATGCTGAAACCGTTCAGACCAGAGATGGTGGAGAAAGCCACTACGGCAGCAGAGATAGGCGAGCAGACGATGGCCAGCATGGAAGCTACGGAGGCTACTGCCAATGGGCGCTCAGGACGGATGCCTTTCTTGATGGCTACGTCGGTGACGATTGGCATCAGCGTGTACATCACGTGACCGGTTCCGCATACTACTGTCAGGAAGAATGTGCTCAGCGGAGCCAGGAAGGTGATGTGCTGAGGATGTTTGCGCAGAATGCGCTCCACAATCTGGATCATCCAGTCCATACCGCCTGATGCCTGAAGCACACCGGCACAAGTGACGGCGGCCACAATGATATAGATAACGTCGGTGGGGGGTGTACCCGGTTTCAAACCGTGGTCGAAAACGAGGATGGCAAGTCCGAGACCGGCGATGGCTCCCAGCGCAAGGCTTCCGTACTTGGAACCCAGATAGAGGGCCAGGAGAACTACTAATAATTCTATAATAATAATCAACATAGTCAGTAAGGATTTAATAGATGATCATTGACAAGGCATAGGCCACAAGGGTGCTTACTACGACGTGGATAAGTCCGGGCATCATGAACGAGTGGTTGAGCAGATACTTACCGATGACGGTGGTACCTGAACGGTCGAAGTTCACGGTAGCAATATCCGATGGATAGTTAGGAATGAAGAAGTAACCGTAAACGCTGGGTAGTACACCGAGCAGGACGGGACCGGGGATTCCTAATGAATAAGCCAGTGGCAACATAGAGACAACCACAGCGCCCTGTGAGTTGATAAGAACGGAAACGAGGAAGAATACGAAGGCTATCGACCAGTTGTATTTGGCTACGATGTCGCCAAGCATTGCCTGCATCTCATCGGTATAGTTGGAAAAATAGGTATCGGCCAGCCATGCGATACCGAAGATGGCCACGACTGCTACCATACCCGACTGCCATACGGCTCCGTGGACGGCCTTCTGAGGAGAGGCCTTGCAGAAAAGAATCATAATGGCGGCGGCGGTAATCATCACAATCTGGATGATAACGTTCATCTTGAGTTTTACGGTAGAGACTTCGGTGATGCCTGGAATGACGGCCTTCGCCTTGGCCAGTGCTGCCGCTGAGGCTACGGTGCCGTCGGAGAAGGTGAAGTCGGGTGCATCTTTCACGGCTTTCACGGTGCTGTATTCAGGCAACACGTCCTGGAAGATAGCGAAAAGCACGATGATGATGAGGGCTCCGAGGAATACGAATACAGCATTCTTCGCACTCTGGGGGATTTCCTTGTCGAGCGTGGTGGCCGAACTTCCATAGATGTATTCGCGCTGTTCCGGATCCTGAATCCTTTTCTGGAACTCAGGGTCTTTGTCGAGGTCAAGTCCTCGATGAAAGGAAGCAGTGGCAGCAGCCATGAGTCCACACAGACATGCTGGGATGCTGACCATTAGTACTTGTGGGATGGTAATGTCGAAGCCGTTGGCGTTCGAGATGGTAACGAAAGCCACAACGGCAGCGGCAATAGGTGAGCAGGTGATACCTACCTGTGAAGCAATGGAGGCAACGCCGCAAGGACGCTCCGGACGGATGCCTTTCTTAATGGCAATGTCACAGATAATAGGCATCAGTGTGTAAACCACATGTCCGGTTCCAACGAGCACCGTCAGGAAGAAAGTGCAGAGAGGGGCCAGGAATGTGATGCGGTCGGGATGCTTGCGAAGCATCTTTTCAGCAATCTGAATCAGCCAATCCATACCGCCCGATGCCTGCATAATACCAGCACAGGTGACGGCTGCAATGATGATATAGATCACATCAGTTGGTGGAGAACCTGGTTTCATACCGAAACCAAAAACGAGCAGGGCTAATCCGATACCGGAAATGGCACCCAGCGCCAGGCTTCCGTATCGGGATCCTACATAGAGCGCCAGTAGCACCACCAGCAACTCAACAATCATTAGAATCATAGAAATAATGTGTTATAAGTTAGAGTTTGTTATATATTCTTTTTATTTTTACTCTGCAAATATAGTAAAAAATATCTTAAGTGGTTTCTCTTGGGCGCATTTTTTTGTTTTATGTCGAAAATAATTGGGAATGATGATGTTTTTCAAGTCTCTTTTTCAGAAATGGAATTGTTGTTAACCATACGTCATCAAGCCATGTCTTTTGTGTACTATTGAATTTCCTTATCATGCAAAAACAATGAAAGTGTATTTGAAACAAAATCTGTTCCGCTAAAAACAGACAGCAGTAAATAATTTCATTCAGTGCGCGACAACAGTCCCAGACATCAGCATCGTTGTGTATGATATTGGGCGGCTTGAAGCGTTAATCTTCTGAAAACGCTTGCTGATTACGCTATTTTTTCTTATTTTTGCAACCAATATAATACATATATATAATAGGTAATATGCAAAACGGATACATAAAAGTGGCTGCTGCCATTCCATTAGTGAAAGTTGCTGACTGCGAATACAATGTGAAAATGATGGAAACCATGATTTCCCAAGCCGAAGAAAGTGGAGTGGAAATCATCGTATTCCCTGAACTGAGTGTTACGGGGTATACCTGTCAGGACTTATTTCGTCAGCAGGCATTGCTTGAGCATGCGGAAGCCGGTGTGGTGAAGTTGTTGGACTTTACGCGTAAGATGGATGTCATTTCTATTGTAGGCATTCCTGTTGTGGTAGGAGATTTGCTTCTAAACTGTGCGGTGGTGATACAGAAAGGCGGTATTCTTGCTTTTATTCCGAAGACATATTTACCTAATTACAGTGAGTTTTACGAAAAGCGCTGGTTTGCGTCCTCACAGGATTTGCAACCGACAGAGATTCGCTTTGCTGGAAACAGAGTGACGGTTACACCAGAACCTACGTTGTTTGAAACGTCAGATGGTGTGAAGTTTGGCGTGGAGATATGCGAGGATGTATGGGCACCTGCACCACCCAGCAATACACTGGCACTTGCCGGTGCCGATTTGGTGTTTAATCTTTCAGCAAGTGACGAACTGATAGGCAAGCATGTCTATCTGAAGAGTCTGCTCGCGCAGCAGAGTGCCCGCACAATAACCGGATATGTGTATAGCGGATGTGGTTTCGGGGAGAGTACACAGGATGTGGTGTATGGTGGAAATGCCATGATCTTCGAAAACGGCAAATTGCTGAAAGAGGCAGAGCGGTTCTTGCTCGAGCCCCAGATGATGGTTACGCAGATTGATGTAGAGAAACTTCGCGTTGAACGACGCACAAACAGTACGTATGTAAATGCACAACGTGGAAACAATGCGCGCATTATAGCCTGTGATTCCATTGCTCCCCGTAACTTCGAACTGATTCGTGACGTAGATCCACATCCGTTTATACCAGAGTCGGATGACATGAAGCGCAGTTGCGACGAGATTTTCAACATCCAGGTGTGCGGTCTTCTGAAGCGGATCGTGCATACTAACAGCAAAAAGTTGATACTTGGAATCAGTGGCGGACTCGATAGTACGCTGGCTCTCCTGGTATGTGTGAAGACCTTTGATAAACTTGGACTGCCCAGGGAGGGCATCGTAGGTGTGACCATGCCTGGTTTTGGCACGACAGACCGCACTTATCACAATGCCGTTTCGCTGATGAAGAATCTGGGAATCACGATGAAGGAAATCAATATTGCCAAATCGGTGAAGCAGCATTTTGAGGATATTGGCCATGACATATCTGTGCATGATGTGACCTATGAGAATTCCCAGGCAAGAGAAAGAACGCAGATATTGATGGATTTGACCAATGAACTGGGTGGACTGGTAGTTGGCACGGGCGATTTGAGTGAACTCGCATTGGGATGGGCCACTTATAATGGCGATCACATGTCTATGTATGGTGTGAATGCAAGTGTCCCCAAGACGCTGATTCAATATCTGGTGCGACATGTTGCCGAAGAGTTCGGCAGGAGTGAAGGCAGCGACGATGGTACTAAATCTATTTTGTTGGATATCCTTGACACGCCCATCTCGCCGGAATTGATACCTGCTGACGAGCAGGGAAATATCAAGCAGAAGACCGAAGACTTGGTCGGTCCATACGAACTGCACGATTTCTTCCTCTATTATTTCCTGCGATTCGGCTTTTCTCCTCGTAGAATATTCCTTTTGGCTAAGAAAGCATTTGACGGTGCCTATGATCACGCGACCATAAAGAAATGGCTTACCACATTCACACGTCGCTTCTTCTCTCAGCAGTTTAAGCGTTCATGTCTGCCCGATGGCCCGAAAGTGGGAAGCGTAAGCCTGAGTCCGCGCGGCGATTGGCGTATGCCGTCAGATGCATGCAGCGCATTATGGATTCAAGAGTGTGAGTCGTTGTAATCAATGTTGCCGTTGGGCGTGAGGGCGATGAATGCAATAAAAAGCATGAAATGTCGTTATTCATACAATGAAATTATTATGTAAGTCAGTCGTCTTGTTGGTTGTTTTGTTGCTGGCAGCCTGTTCCGACGGAGATTCATTTAGTGATTCTCCATCGAGACTGTTGACATTTTCTGTCGACTCGGTGAAATTAGATACCGTGTTTTCGCGCGTTCCCACGCCAACGAAGTCGTTCTGGGTGTATAACCGCTCCGGAAAAGGAATCCGTTGCAGCAGCATCAGTCTTGCCAATGGCAATCAGACGGGTTATCGTGTGAATGTTGATGGCATTTATTTAAGTCCGTCAGCAGGCTTTCAGGCGCAGAACATTGAGATACGCGATAAGGATAGCATCCGGGTCTTCGTTGAACTTACAGCGCCAGAGAATGGCATCTCAACCCCTCAGAAACACGAAGACGACTTGGTGTTCACCTTGGAAAGCGGTGTGGAACAGCGTGTGAAACTTCACGCTTACACATGGGATGCAGATGTTATAGAGAGCCTGACGATTGATGGAGACTATGAACTGAGCGGCGATTTGCCGACGATTGTCTATGGCAACATACGTGTAAACGAAGGCGCAACACTTACAATTAAGGAAGGAAAGACGTTGTATTTCCATCATGGATGCGATATTGATGTCTACGGGAGGCTCGTTGCTGAAGGTACAGCATCGAAAAACGTGACATTGCGCGGCGACAGAACAGACAATATGTTTGACTATCTTCCTTATGACCTTGTAAGCGGTCAGTGGAGCGGTATCGTTTTTCACGAGAGTTCCTACGATAATAAACTCGTCTATACCGATATCCACAGCACTTATAATGGTGTTGTCTGTGATTCTTCGGATGTTTCGAAAACGAAGTTGAGACTGGAAAACAGCACGATTCATAACTGTCAGGGTGACGGACTACAGGCGCGCAGTTGCAAACTGGAGGTTGTCAATTCCCAGATATCCAATACATTGGGCCATTGTCTCGATGTTAGCGGCGGGAATGTGACCATTCAGCATACAACATTGGCTCAGTTCTATCCATTCGATTCTGAACGAGGGGCAGCCTTGTCTTTTGCCAATGGAAAGGAACTGCCGCTGTTGTTCCGGTGTTATAATTCTCTGATTACCGGTTATGCAGAAGATGTGGTGATGGGATATCAGGAAGATGAAGACTCGGCATTTGATTATCAGTTCGTTTCATCTGTTATCCGAACACCGGAAGTGTTTCTTCCTGAAGACCAGACAAATGGATTGAAAGATGTTCCAGACACGCTCCATTTCCGTCAGGTGCTTTTCGAAGATCCCAAGGATACCGTTTCCATGGGAGAGAAGCATTTTGAACTGGTTAATATCAACACGCAGCATTATGACTTCCGCTTAAGCAGCGCATCCAAGGCAAAGGATTTTGGAAGTGCAGAATATGCCCTGCCCATCGACCGGCTGGGCAGAACACGTGATGATAAGCCTGATGCAGGCTGTTATGAGCGGTGAGGAACGTTGCGTGAGATTAGGATTGACTTGACAAGAATAGAATCATTAACTACATATACGTAAGATGAAAGATATAGTTATACAGTCAAACATCAAACTTTGTCAGTTGGATGAGTTGGATGAACAGGAGAGAAAACTTGTTGAAATGGCAAAAAAAGCCACGGAAAACAGTTATTCACCTTATTCCAATTTTGCTGTCGGTGCGGCTTTGAGGCTTGCCGACGGACGCGAGGTCATTGGTGCCAACCAGGAAAACGCTGCTTTCCCTGTAGGATTGTGCGCTGAGCGGGCCGCTATCTACGCCGCTCAGTCACAATATCCAGACCAGCCCATCGTCGCCATAGCCATTGCGGCGCGCAACAGCAAGGGTTTTATGGCAGAGCCTGTCAGCCCATGCGGGTCGTGCCGGCAAGTGATGATAGAGATGGAGCAACGCTATTCTTGCCATATCAAAATATATCTTTACGGTACGGGCGGCACCTATGTCATCGAGAGCATACGTGATTTAATGCCGCTTTCGTTTGTTGATGAATCGATGAAATAGTATTGTACAATTAACAGAATCGTTATGATGAATCCAATGGGCGACTATGCCCGTTTCACAGTAGAGCGCGAACAGCCTCTGTTGGAGTTCTTGCTGGAGAATATGAAAGGCACAAGCCGCACGAAAGTGAAGGCTGTCTTGAAAGGACACGGAGTGAGTGTCAATGGAAAAACCGTCACTCAATTTGATATGCTACTTCATCCCAAGATGAAAGTTCTGGTGAGTAAGACAAAGCGTAACATGGAGACTCTGCAAAGCCGCTATGTGAAAATCGTATATGAAGACCAATGGCTGGTGGTTGTTGAGAAGAACATCGGTATCCTCTCCATGGCTGCCGGACATTCTTCACTGAATGTGAAAGCCGTATTGGATAACTATTTCCAGAAAACAAAACAAAAATGCAAGGCACATGTGGTTCATCGTCTGGACCGCGACACAAGCGGGCTGATGATATATGCCAAAGACATGAAGACCGAGCAGAAACTTGAGCAAGAGTGGCACGACATTGTCTACGACCGCCGGTATGTGGCTGTTGTCAGCGGCTGTGTTGAACAAGAAGGCGGAACCATTTCCAGTTGGCTGAAGGACAACAAGTCATATTTTACTTATTCTTCGCCTGTAGATAATGGTGGCAAATATGCGGTGACACATTTTCATACCCTCCGTCGGTCAAGGCATTATTCCCTGTTGGAATTTGTCTTGGAGACCGGTAGAAAGAATCAGATACGTGTTCATACCGCTGATTTAGGCTGGCCCGTGTGCGGTGATGTGAAGTATGGAAATGGTGACGATCCCATCGGCAGGTTATGTCTTCATGCCTATATGCTGTGCTTCGACCACCCCGTGACGCATCAGAAAATGGAATTCAGCACTCCTGTTCCTGCTGCCTTTCTCAACATCGTTAACAAAGAGTGAATGTGGAAATGGAAAACTACTATTATTATATATTCGCAATCGTCTTACTGGTTGTCGTTTTTCTGCTTATAAAAAAACTGGCGAGTTGCCTGATTAAAAGCATTGTCATGCTTGCAATCATAGCATTACTCGCCTATGTTTGGTATGTTTATTTCAGATGATTCCTCGAATGCGTTCAAAGAATTATCTGTTCATGTCGAAACCAAGTCGTATTCCGTCGTAGTTGCCTGCGATTTCACTGACAGCCGACAATGTGCTGTTTCCGCTCATAGCACCCAGTACCTGCATCACGGAAATGAGTTTCTTGGATTCGAATGTAAGACTCATTCCGTTTGCAGAACGAGCCAGGTATCCGTTCATGTTTAAAAGCAGTGTCTTCAGAAAGATGCTTCCAGAACTGGCATCATACTCGTAAGTGCCGCTAAGGCTCTTTCCGTCAACTTTTGCGGTGAAGGTCTTGTCCTCTTTAAAAGTAAAGTATGTATTGCTACTGCTTACACCCAGAGAGTTGTATGTGGGCATCAACTTTTCTTTTACCTCTGTAGCAATGATCTCACCTCCTGCCTTGGCCAAGAGTTTCTCAGATGTGAAAGCACATCCCGGAGAATTATATTTCCACGTGCCGATCACTTCTTCTTGGGTTAGTTTGGTGCCGCCAATGACGTTATAGAGGATGTTTGTGAGCGTACCTGTATTAGTGGCGGCTCCGATAACGCTGCCGAGAACATTGCCGAGTGTAGACAAATCACTTCCACCTGTGCCGGAAACGCCACACGATGTGAGTGCTGCAGCCAATGCAAATGCATAAAATGTTTTCTTTTTCATTTTCTTTTGATTTATAATGATTCAGTAATTCTACTTGTTCTGTTACTGTTTTCCTTCGGTCTCACTGCCTTTTTCTTCTTCCAGAAGTTGGTTGAACAAAGCGCGTAACTTCTTGGGTGAGTTGATATACTCACGTATTTCCTTAAGTTTTGCTTCGTTGGGCGTGCCGTGCATCCATAAACGGATGTAGCCATGCTCGGAATACTTGTTTTGCATGTGCTCATAAAAGCGCTCCCACTGTTCTTCATCGTTCTTCTCGGGATAGTTGTTCAGCCCATATTGAATGGTGCGCCTGAACACATTCATCGGGTCCAGGTCACGATCGGCTTCTGCAACAATCTTTCCGTAGATGCTTCTGGGGGAATGGCTTGCAGAGGCACGGTGGTCTTCAACCGCCTCTTTCATGATGCGTATCTGCTCGGCGGAAAACCATTTCCGCAGCCGTACATCCGTGGAAAGTATCTTTCCGCCAGTGATATGATGGATGGCTCTTGGGCCGCTGAGGCCTAAATCGTGGTATGCAGCAATGGTATAGACCATGTTCATGTCAGCCCCGGATTGACGTCCGATTTCTATGGAACGCCTGATGACGCTTGTTACGTGCGACATGTTGTGAGCCTTGTCAAAAGATGCATATTGAGGTAGTATCTTTTGTTCGATGAAATCCATCAAATCCAAACTGACATTATTTTCCATTTCATCCGTTTTTATTTGCAAATATACGATTAATTGTTTACTTTTGCAAGCAAATTCAATAAATTGTCTGATTTTTAATGCTAAATACGGAAAGATTCCAATGAAAAGCAAACAAATGAAAACAGAAGACGACGATGTGAAAGAACCGTTGAAAGATTCTGCCAGATCGTGGGTGCTGGCGGCTCGGCCGAAAACGCTGACTGGTGCTGTCGTCCCCGTGATGATTGGCTTGTCGATGGCATACGCTGACCAGTCGGCATCCACGCCATTTCATTGGATTCCGGTATTCTTATGTTTGCTTTTTGCGTTCATTATGCAAGTCGATGCCAATTTCATCAATGATTATTTTGATTTCATTCATGGTAATGATGATGAAACGCGATTGGGCCCCAAACGGGCATGCGCAATGGGGTGGGTGTCGGTAGCGAAGATGAAACAGGCAATAGCCATTACCACCGTCTTGGCATGTGTTATTGGCCTGCCTCTTATATATTACGGCGGTTTCGAAATGGTTGCAGTCGGTCTGCTGTGTGTGGTCTTCTGTTTCCTTTATACCACGCATCTCAGTTACCTTGGCCTTGGCGACTTGCTTGTGCTGTTGTTCTTCGGCATCGTTCCCGTATGTATACCTTATTATATAGAGTTGCATACGATGACCGTTCCTGTTGTTGTTGCTTCTGTGGCATGTGGTTTTGTGATCGACACGCTGCTTGTTGTCAACAACTACAGAGATATCGACAACGACAGAAGAAACGGTAAAATAACGCTGATTGTAAGAATCGGTGCCAAGGCTGGCCGTCTGTTCTATCTTTTGCTGGGTGTCATAGCATGCGGCATGGGGATTATCCATCTCTCCAACCATCACTTGATGACATTCGTGCTTCCTTTGGTATATCTTCTGTTTCACATAATTGCCTACAGGCAGATGGTTCGCATTGACCATGGACGTGAACTTAATCATGTTTTAGGGCTGACGGCACGCAATATGTTGATATATGGAGTCACGGTTTCCATAGGTATGTTGTTGTGAAAAGAAGGGTTAGGGTAGAATTAATCATGATAATATAAAAACAAGAATAGAAATGAAAACAAGATCAGCAGTGTGGTTTGAAGTTAAAATCGCATATGAAAAGACCATGGAAGATGGTCTGCAGAAGAAAGTAAAAGAGAGTTATGTGGTGGATGCCATGAGTTTCACCGAGGCAGAACGCCGCATCACCGAGGAGATGTCTTCCTATATCAGCGGTGAGTTTGACGTAACTGATATCAAGAAAGCGTCTTTCAGAGAGATTATTTTCTCGGAAAACGACCAAGACGACCGTTGGTACAAAGCCAAGTTGCAATATATCACAATAGACGAAAAGACGGAAAAGGAAAAGCGTTCCAACGTGTACTATTTTGTGCAGGCATCCACATTGGCGGGCGCAGTGAAGAATATCGATGCCGTTATGGGCGGCACACTGATAGACTATGTGATTGCCTCGCTGAGCGAAACCACGGTGATGGATGTTTTCGAGTATCATAAAGGCCTTTCCGACAGTAAGGACGACAAGCCTGAATATGAAACCGGTGAGTAATACGTATACACTTCTGTTCGTGACAGGTCATTCTAATTCATTCGTTAATCATTCATATATCATATGTATCCGGTAAAAGAGAATTTGCACAAGGTTCTTTCACAACTGCCTGAAGGTGTGCGGTTGGTTGCCATCAGCAAGTACCATCCCAATGAGTACATCGAGGCCGCCTATGAAGAAGGCCAGCGCATCTTCGGTGAGAGCCATGAGCAGGAACTCAAGCAGAAACATGCCACACTTCCCTCAGACATAGAATGGCATTTCATTGGTCATCTTCAGACCAACAAAGTGAAATACATTGCGCCCTACATCTCTATGATAGAGGCAGTGGATTCGTTGAAATTGCTGCGCGAAATTGACAAACAGGCTGCGAAGAATGGTCGCACGATAAAGGTTTTGCTCGAACTGCACATCGCAGAAGAGGAAACCAAATACGGCCTTTCGCTTGATTCCTGTCGTCAGTTGCTTGAAGATGGCGAGTGGAGGCAACTGGAACATGTGCAAATCTGTGGCTTGATGATGATGGCAAGCAATGTGGATGATGAACAGCAAATCAGGAGTGAAATGATGCTTGCTGCGGGTTTCTTTGACGAGGTGAAGCAGAAGTATTTTGCTGAAGATGATGCCTTCTGTGAACGGAGTTGGGGTATGAGCCATGATTTCCCCATTGCATGCGAATGTGGAAGCACAATGGTTAGGATTGGAACCACCATCTTTGGCCCCCGAATATATTGAAACCGCGGGAGGCGCTGTATGCCGCGAAGTGAAAAAAATCAGAAAATGATGAAGAATTATGGGGAAAGTGCCTCTTTTTCGGAAATAATTGTGTAAGTTTGCATCATGAATATCCAACAAGTGCTGTCGAAACTTGGTATCAACGACCTTGCTGACATGCAAAAAGAAGCACGCGAGGCGTTGCTCAATACCCGTCAAGATGTTGTCATATTGTCGCCGACAGGCAGTGGCAAGACCTTGGCTTACCTGCTCCCCTTGGTAGAAAGCATTGATGCCGGAAATAATTCCGTGCAGGCAATCGTCATTGTGCCTGGTCGAGAACTGGCTATTCAGTCAGCCACCGTGTTGAAAGACATGGGCTCTGGCATACGTTCCATGGCATTGTATGGCGGAAGGCCTACGATGGATGAGCATCGAAAGATGCGCGAGGTGATGCCTCAAGTGGTCTTTGCCACACCCGGACGCCTGAACGACCATATCGACAAGCAGAATTTCTCGGTCGATGATGTGCGTTGGCTCATCATCGATGAGTTTGATAAATGTCTTGAAATGGGATTCCGCGATGAAATGCAGCGCGTGGTGGAACGTATTCCCAGCGTTAGGCGGCGCGTTCTGCTTTCGGCCACCAAGATGAGAGACATCGACCGATGGGCAGCCGATTTCATGGATTCCGCTGTGTTTATCAACTATCTGACATCTCAGACCGATCATCATCAAGATGGTGAGAAGCGTTTGATTGGCAATGGCCAGTGCGCTATGTTCACAGTGAAAAGCCCCGACAAGGATAAACTTGAGACACTCTCACGTTTGTTGCGGAGTTTCGGACAGCAGAGCAGCATCGTCTTCTTGAACTATCGTGAAAGCGTAGAGCGCACTGATGAGTATTTGCGACAACAGGGCTTTGCCACGTCTGCATTCCATGGCGGACTTGAACAAAAGCAACGCGAGGATGCATTGTATAAGTTTAGCAACGGCTCTGCCAATGTCCTTGTCAGCACCGACCTTGCTTCGCGTGGTCTCGACATACCGAATATCACCAACATCGTGCATTACCACCTGCCCGAAAGCGAAGAAGGCTATATCCACCGTGTGGGTAGAACGGCACGATGGGATGCGCAGGGTAGGGCGTTTTTCATCCTTCATTCCGGTGAACAGATACCTTCCTACGTGAAAGAAGATACTGAGGAGTACCAAATTCCAGCCCAATTGCCATGGCCCGCAGCACCGTTAATGGTCACTATATATATAGGTAAGGGCAAGAAAGACAAGATTTCCAAAGGTGATATTGTGGGTTTCCTGTGCAAGAAGGGTGGTTTGGAGAGCAGCGACATCGGTCGCATCGACGTGAAAGACCGTTATTGCTATGCGGCCATCAGCAGAACAAAAGTAAATGATGTGCTCGCAAAAGTGAAAGGCGAGAAAATAAAAGGTGTCAAAACGATAGTTGAGGCGGTGGAATAAGTGTTAAAAATCGCCCTCGTTGGTAAAATATTGCCAAAATATTTGGCTGTCAACAACAAATTGTATACTTTCGCAGAAAAATTTATCTCATACATTAATTTAAAAATTTAACAATCAAATGAAGAAGTACAACTTTAATGCAGGTCCGTCAATGCTTCCACGCGAAGTGATTGAGAACACCGCAAAGCAGTGTTTAGACTTCAATGGTAGTGGACTCTCTCTTATGGAGATTAGTCATCGTGCAAAAGATTTCCAGCCAGTTGTTGATGAGGCAGTGGCACTTATTAAAGAACTGTTGCAAGTTCCCGAAGGCTATAGCGTTATCTTCCTTGGTGGTGGTGCATCTCTGGAATTCTGTATGGTTCCTTACAACTTCCTGATTAAGAAGGCTGCTTACCTGAACACGGGTGTATGGGCAAAGAAAGCCATGAAAGAGGCCAAACTGTTTGGTGAGGTCGTTGAGGTGGCTTCTTCTGCAGACGCTAATTATACCTTCATTCCTAAAGACTGGACATGTCCTACAGATGTTGACTATCTGCATATCACAACGAATAACACCATCTATGGTACGGAAATCCGCAAGGATCTCGATGTTCCTGTGCGCCTGATTGCCGATATGTCTTCTGATATCTTCAGCCGTCCTATCGACGTGGCTAAGTATGATTGCATCTATGGTGGTGCTCAGAAGAACCTCGCTATGGCAGGTGTGACGCTCGTTATTCTGAAAGACGACACACTGGGCAAGGCTCCTCGCGAGATTCCTACTATGCTTGACTATCGCACTCACGTAGAAAAAGGCTCCATGTTCAATACTCCTCCAGTGGTTCCCATCTATTCTGCATTGGAGACACTGCGCTGGATTAAGCGCAATGGCGGTGTAGAGGCCATGGAGAAACTGGCTCTCGAGCGTGCAAAGATCGTTTATGACGAAATCGACCGCAACAAACTGTTCCGCGGAACCGTTGCTGAGGAAGACCGTTCTGTGATGAATCTCTGCTTCGTCATGAAGGACGAGTACAAAGAACTTGAGAAAGAATTCATGGACTTTGCCACATCTAAGGGCATGGTTGGTATCAAGGGTCACCGTTCAGTGGGTGGATTCCGTGCCAGTTGCTACAATGCACAGACCATCGAAGGCTGCAACGCACTTGTTGCCTGCATGAAGGAATTTGAAGCAAACCATTAATCATTTCATCGTTTATCATTCATATTACGAGTTATGAAAGTATTAGTTGCAACAGAGAAGCCATTTGCAGCCGCTGCTGTCAATGGCATTAAGGCAGAGATAGAGGCAGCAGGCAACGAACTTGTCCTGCTTGAGAAATACACAGAGAAGGCTCAGTTGCTTGATGCCGTTAAGGATGCTGACGCCATGATTATCCGCTCGGATAAGGTCGATGCTGAGGTTCTCGATGCCGCAAAGCAGTTGAAGATTGTGGTTCGCGCTGGTGCCGGTTATGATAATATCGACCTCGCCGCTGCCACTGCTCACAACGTGGTGGCTGAGAACACACCTGGACAGAACTCAAACGCTGTTGCTGAACTTGTATTCGGTCTTCTGGTGTTTGCCGTTCGTAACTTCTACAATGGCAAGAGCGGTTCAGAGTTGAAGGGAAAGAAACTGGGTATCCTTGCTTTTGGTAATGTAGGCCGCAATGTGGCTCGCATTGCAGAGGGCTTCGGTATGGAGGTTTACGCATACGACGCATATTGCCCGAAAGAAGTTATCGAGAAATCAGGTGTTAAGGCTGTTGATTCTCAGGATGCACTCTTCGAGAATTGCGATGTGGTTTCACTTCATATCCCGGCAACTCCAGAGACCAAGCAGAGCATTAACTATGCTTTGGTTAACAAACTGCACAAAGGTGGCATCTTGGTGAATACTGCCCGCAAGGAAGTTATCAACGAGCCGGAACTCATCAAGTTGATGGCCGAGCGCGAAGACCTGAAGTTTGTTACCGACATCAAGCCCGATGCTGATGCAGATTTCGCTCAGTTCGAAGGTCGTTATTTCAGCACTCCCAAGAAGATGGGTGCTCAGACAGCCGAGGCAAACATCAATGCCGGTATTGCTGCAGCAAAGCAGATCAACGCATTCTTCAAGGATGGCGATACGAAATTCCAAGTTAACAAATAACCATCGTCTGCATCATGGCAATCATCAAACCGTTTAAAGGCATCCGTCCACCGAAAGAATTGGTGGAAAAAGTGGAGAGCCGTCCTTATGATGTCCTCAATTCTGAAGAGGCGAGGGAAGAGGCTGGCGACAACGAGATGAGTCTTTATCATATCATCAAGCCTGAGATTGATTTCCCAGAAGGCACAAGTGAGTACGATCCGCGTGTCTATGAGAAGGCAGCAGCGAACTTCCAGAAGTTCCAGGACAACGGCTGGCTCGTGCAAGACGATAAGGAGCAGTATTACATTTATGCGCAGACCATGAACGGAAAGACTCAATATGGTCTTGTGGTAGGTGCTTATGTAAACGACTATCTCACGGGTGTCATCAAGAAGCATGAACTCACCCGCCGTGACAAGGAAGAAGACCGCATGAAGCATGTGCGTGTGAACAACGCAAACATCGAGCCAGTGTTCTTCGCCTATCCAGACAATGAGGTGCTCAACCAACTGATCAACCGCTATGCCGCTACGGAACCTGAATATGATTTCATCGCTCCCATCGACGGTTTCCGTCATCAGTTGTGGGTGATTTCCGACAATGCCGATATCGCTGTCATCACTGAGGAGTTCCGCAAGATGCCGTCACTCTATATCGCTGATGGTCATCACCGTTCTGCTGCCGCCGCTCTTGTTGGCGCAGAAAAGCAAAAGCAGAACCCCAATCATAAGGGCGACGAAGAGTACAACTATTTCATGGCTGTATGTTTCCAGGCTTCCCAACTCACCATTCTTGACTATAATCGTGTGGTGAAAGACCTGAACGGCATGTCGTCGGAACAGTTCCTCGAGGCATTGAATAAGAACTTCGTGGTGGAAAAGAAAGGTGCTGAAATCTATAAGCCTGCAAAACTCCATGAGTTCTCACTCTATCTCGATGGCGAATGGTACAGTCTGACGGCCAAGGAGGGAACTTACGACAACAACGACCCCATCGGTGTGCTCGATGTGGATATCTCCAGCCGTCTGATTCTTGACGAACTGCTTGAAATCAAGGACCTGCGCTCCAGCAACCGCATCGATTTCGTGGGTGGTTTGAGAGGACTTGGCGAGTTGAAACGTCGCGTTGACAGCGGAGAAATGCGTGCTGCGCTTGCTCTCTATCCAGTCAGCATGAAGCAAATCATGGACATTGCCGATAGTGGAAAGATTATGCCACCGAAGGCTACATGGTTTGAACCGAAACTGCGTTCTGGTCTTGTCATTCACAAACTTGTGTGATAAATGACCGACGAGTTTAAAACCATATCAGCAATAAGCGAGGGATATTACACCGAAAAGCGGAGTAAGTTCCTCGCTTTTGCGCACCATGTGGAGAGCGTTGATGAGATAAAGGACATCCTCGCTTCCTATAGAAAGAAGTATTATGATGCCCGTCATGTGTGTTATGCTTACATGCTGGGGGCCGAAAGGCTTGATTTCAGGGCAAACGACGACGGTGAGCCGAGCAGCACAGCAGGCAAACCGATTCTTGGACAGATAAACAGCAACGAACTGACCGACATTCTCATTGTCGTTGTCAGATATTATGGCGGCGTGAATCTGGGCACCAGCGGGTTGATTGTTGCCTACAAAACGGCGGCTGCCGATGCCATCGCGCATGCCAGTGTGGAAATCCGCCAGGTAGAAGAGCGTATTGTCTACGATTTTCCTTATGTAATGATGAACCAAGTGATGAAAATCGTTAAGGAGATGTCACCAAGAATCATCTCTCAGGACTATGACAACACCTGCCGGATAACGTTGAGCATCCGAAAATCCATGGCCGATACGCTGCGAAACAAATTGGAAAAACTCAGTTTCGGCGAATAACAGGCATTTGAAAAGACTGTAACAAAAAGACAATAAAAAAGCCATCAGACTCAGGCTTTCACCCTTTTCTGATGGCTCGTGTTGTCAATCATTTCATTAACCCTTCTTTTCTTGGTTCCTGTCTCTGCCGAAACCACCGCGCTGCATTCTCTTCTCGCGGTCAGTTTCATATTTCTGATATTGCTCCTTGGAGAAAATCTTCTTGATTTCTGCATTATATTTGTCCATTTTCTCCTTGCGCTCTTTCATCATTTTCTCCATTTCCTCGCGGCTTGGACGCTGTCCGTTCTGTGCCGTTGCACCGGTATTGCCGTCAGGACGCTGGCGATTGCCACGCATTCCCTGTCCATTGCCGTCGCCAGGACCTCTTCCAGGACCTCTTCTTGGTCCCATTCGGAACATATCCTTATACTCTTCGTTCAATGCCTTCAACTTTTCTGCTTGCTTGGCATCCAGTCCATACTCCTTGACCATCATCTCTGTACGGTCCACACGCTGTCTCTGACGCTGTTTGTCATTGCCCTGTTGCTGAGCCGATGCTACACTGAGTGAGCATGCTGCTATCATTACTAAAACTAATTTTTTCATTGTTTTGATCTGTTAATGCTGTTATTACTGAAAATAATCGCGATGTATTTTTTTTTTTTTATGACAATTTTCGCCGCCCGATGTTTAACGGATAATTTTCATTTTAGTAAATTTTAAAACAAATTCTTGCTCAATATAAAAAAATGTTGTACCTTTGCAAACCGTAAAGGAAGGTTGGCAGAGTGATCGATCGCGCTGGACTCGAAATCCGGTATACCCCTTTCGGGTATCGGGGGTTTGAATCCCTCACCTTCCGCAAAAATACAGGAGAGTGCCTGAACAGGTTGCTCTCCTTTGTTTTTCTGTTCATCATGATCATCCATTATTGGTTCCCGTTTTGTTCAATACCCGTTTCGCTGATTTGTGGTGTGACCGTCGCCGTTGTCTGATATTTAATTAAATCAGTAACGCAGAGAATTGTTTTCATTGACAACGTAAAGTGTTATTGATTCAAGAAACAAAATGAAAAATCTGTAAAATGGGTAAGTGAATCTGTAATTTTTATACAAATACTTCCGTATTTTCTTTATAATTTTGCACCATGAACCCCAAAGGCCGATATACAAACAATATAGAATATGAAAACAATGAAGTACATTCTGGCATCAGCCCTGTGTATGCTGGTGTCAACCGCTTGCAGCGGAACGAAAAAGAGTGAAGTGAATGTGAATGAGCCTGAGTCAGAAGTGTCGCAGGCAGAGGCAGTAAAAACCTCCGGTAAGGCACTGGTGGTATTCTTCTCCCATGCAGGTGACAACTATGCTGTGGGCAATATTAAGGTTGGCAACACGAAGATTGTGGCCGACTACATCAGTGAAATTACGGGTGCCGACCAGTTTGAAATTAAGACCTCGAAGTATGACGGCATGGCCTATAAGCCGCTTTGCGACCTTGCCAAAGAGGAGCAGCAGAAGGGCGAATTGCCAGAGTATGAGGGCAGCGTTGATGTGTCAGCGTATGACACCATCTTTATTGGTGGTCCTGTTTGGTGGGGTACTTATCCGCAAGTGATGTTCACATTCTTCAAGAAGTATGACCTTAATGGCAAGACGCTCATTCCCTTCACAACACATGAGGGCTCCGGACTGGGTCAGTGCGCAAACGACGTGAAGGAAACCTATCCGAATGCCAATGTCACTGGCGAGTTCTCAATCTATGGCCACGAAGTACGTGAGGGCAAGGATCGTGTGGAAAAGTGGCTGAAGAAACTTGGATTTGCGAAATAGTATCATTGTTTTTGTTATGCAAACGACCAGTTCCTTGAAACATAGGAACTGGTCGTTTTAGTAGGTTGATGCGCTGGAACTGGTCAGCCTCCATTGGCCAATCTCTTTTCTGAGTGTAAATTGTTCATGATTCCACCATGTTTGCAATCTGCTTAGCCTCACGGTCGGCATGGGCGGCCTCTGCACCATGGATGGAAATGCCATTCAGCACCGTTGCGGTAGGGCAGAGTTTCTTGATGAAACGCTCTGACGAACCCATGCCAGAGCCCTCGTTTGTGCAGAAGGGGATGATGGTCTTGCCCGTGAAATCGTATGACTCTAAGAAGGTATAGCACACCATCGGCATCGTACCCCACCAGTTGGGATAGCCCAGAATGATTGTGTCGTATTCATCAATCGACTCCAGCGGGTTCTTCACCTCTGGTCGTACCTGGTCGTGCAGTTCCTTTTTTGCCTCTTCAATGCAGGTCATATAGTCCTTGCTGTATTCGTAGGTTGTATCAATCTGGAACACATCGGCATCGGGCAGCATGGTTTTGATTTTTCCGACAACCACCTCTGTATTGCCCAGTTTCAGGTTTTTGATACTACCGTTTACATAATTCTCTCCGCGACGAGAGTAATACGCGATTAATACTTTCTTTGCCATAGTCTTAAGAATATATGATTTTTATGTATGCAAATATACGACAAAAATCCGTAAGACCACGTATCAATCTTACAGATTCTGTTACCATTTTTACAGAATCGTGTTTACCAACAGGGCCAGAGCCTCTTGACAGCGAGCAGGTGATACGGTAGAGGTATGCCGGAGATTCGAAAAAACACGACAAAATCATGTTGGCGTTTTTCTGCGGAATAGAAATAGATTTTGGGCGAAACAGGTGCTGAAAACGCAAAAACGTAAAGATTCATTACCAGCACACACATTCCGTCGCGCAAAACCTATGCTTTTACATCTCAAAACCATAGTTTTTGAAGTGTAAAAACTATGGTTTCGCACGTTAAAACCAATGTTTTTGCAACCCAAAACCTGTGTTTTTATCAGCAAACATCTGCCTTCTTCGTTCAAGAATAATGTATTTTCTGTATAACCTGTTATTAGCCAATGAGTTATAGAATGTGCTCCCAAAAACTCGTATTTAGCGTCCTATTGATTGTCCGTGACCAACATTGCCCGTATGAGAGCGTTTATTTCTGATTTTCCATGACAATTTATGAGCAAGAATCGCTTGGTTCCGTTGGTATCATCGTATATGGCTTGCTGCCCAAAATCGTCTACCGTTCACGATATCTATTGTATCTCTTTCACATTGCCGATAGGCCCATCAACCTGCAAGTTCTATTCACACCAGAATGGGTTTTCACCAAAAGAGTTCAGAAAATCAGTAATTTAGGTAAGCGAATCCGTAAGATTTATACACATATCTCAATTATTCTTTGTATATTTGCATGCGATGTTTGTAATCATTAATTTGTAAATCGTAATCAAATTCGGCATTTTGAGACCACACAGGAGTTTAACGATAGGCTGGGTGTGGAGACTCTGCATCCGATGGCGAGTGTGGTTAAGAGCCGGTTATTCAAGAAAGAGACGGTCATGTCGCCACAAGAATACAGGTTGAATATTGCTTAAAAATATAGTGATGAGTTACATGGAAGATATATATGGATGCCATCTGCTGAATACAAAGCGCGACGGGCGGCAGGTAAAAGAGTTCGTCGGCAAGTATCACGTGCATATCCTCGTGCGTCAGGGAGAGATGACATTCTCTGACGGCAAGAACATTTTCAAGTCAATAAAAGGTGATCTCGCCATCTGGCAGATGTCGAATACCATTCAGCGAGTCGAGTGCTCGGACGATTTCGAGGCAGATGTATTACTTTTATCCTGGCAGTTTCTCCAGCAGTTTAATCCCGAGATGGTGTGGGCCTCTAAAGGTTTCGTGTTCATCCGTATCAATCCGTCGTTCCATCTTGACGAAGAGGCGCTGCGGCTGATTGATGGTGACTTCGCGCTGTTCCGCAACCGTCTGTTGATGCCCGATACGGGTTTCAAACGTGAAATATTAGGCCGTGTGATGCAGATATTCATTTATGATTTATGGATTGTCTGCCAACATGGGTTGTCACAGATGGAAACTTCGGATAATACCGCGCGGATTTTCCTACGCTTTCTGACTTTGGCTCAACAGAATGCCAGAACGGAGCGCGAGGTGGCATATTATGCCGATAAACTCTGTATCACCCCAAAATACCTGTCACAGGTGAGTCGTAGTGTCACAGGACTACCTGCTTCACAATGGATTCAGTTCTATGCCGCCTTTGAACTGGTGTCACTGCTCGACGATACCACGAAGACGCTGACGGAGGTGTCAGACCTAATGCACTTCGAGAACGTGTCGCATTTCTCGCGCTATGTGAAGAAAACGCTGGGCAAGTCGCCGTCGGAGTATCGGAATAAGTAGAATCTCAATCTTATGAATCATGGCAAGTAACGCAGATTTTGTACAATATGTCGCTGACCAGTGTAGTGGCGCGGGCGAGATCGTTGCCAAGAAAATGTTTGGCGACTATGGTATCTATTGCAATGGGAAGATTTTCGGGCTCATTTGCGATAACCGTTTTTATCTTAAACCCACGGAAGCCGTCCGCGCATTGCTCATAAAAGAAGAAATGCGTGCGCCCTACGAGGGTGCAAAGGATTACTTCTACATTGCCGATGTCGATGACCGCGATTATCTTTCCATGCTGGTCCGCGAGACTTGCAAGTGCCTTCCTGAGCCAAAGAAGCGTAAAAAATAGTTTTTTGCTTTTCTATTGTCACCTTTTGTTTATGTTGGCATCCATTTCCTGCGATATGTGAAACATTAGGAGAAATATTGGTAAACATTCTTTTGTAAATAGTCCATACCTTTGCAACATCAAATTAAAAACGAGCAAAGATATGGATATTTTCGAGCAATTAAGATCAGGGGCTGACGTCGATATGGCGAGACCAGAGTATGCAGAGGCTATTAAACACATGACCGACTGCGCCAACATTTGTTTTAAAATCAACACCACGGCTACGCAGCCAGAGCAGATTCGTCCGTTAGAGGAACTACTCTTTGGCGGCAATCTCGACCAGACGAGTTACTTGATGCCACCTGTTCAGATTGATTTTGCCTGTCAGATGAAGATTGGCAAGGGCGTTTTCGTGAACCACTCGCTGACATGTATGGCCGCTGGAGGCATCACCATCGACGATGGCGTGATGATTGGTCCCAACGTGCGCATCGTTACTGACAACCACGATTTTCAGAATCGTATGGTGCTGCGCTGCAAACCCGTACACATCGGGCGCAATGCCTGGATTGGCGTAGGTGCCATTATCCTGCCTGGTGTGACCATTGGTGAAAACGCTGTTGTGGCTGCTGGAGCAGTCGTTACCAAGGATGTCGCTCCCAATACCATCGTGGGTGGTAACCCTGCTATATTTATCAAAAACATATAGGAGGAGTAATCATGAAGACAGTGTTTGTTATTTTATTCGCATTAATGACAGTAATGGTTATGAATGGACAAGTAAAACAGACGTATCTGACACTGAATAACGGCGTGCAGATGCCGCAGTTCGGACTCGGTGTGTATAGCATCCCCGACGGTGAAGAGACCTACAATTCTGTGATGACGGCCTTGAAGTGTGGTTATCGCCACATTGATACGGCACACGCCTACCGTAATGAGCGCAGCGTGGGACAGGCAGTGAAGGACAGCGGCATCGACCGCTCAGAAATTTGGATTACAAGCAAACTGTGGCCCAATGAGTACGGTGAGGGCAAGACGCTGAAAGCCATTGACCGCATGTGTGGCCGACTGGGTGTTGACTATATCGACCTTGTGTATTTCCATCAGCCCGTAGGCGACTTCGTAGGTGGGTGGAAGGAAATGGAAAAAGCATTGGAGAGCGGCAAGGTTCGTGCTATCGGCATCTCCAACTTCGACGTAAACGATAGTATCTGGAACTCTATTGTTGAAAACTGCCGCATCATTCCCCAGATTGTTCAGATAGAGTGTCACCCCTACGCTCAGCGTGAGCATTGGCAGAAGATGGCAGCCAAGCACAACATCCAGATAGAGTGTTGGTTCCCACTTGGTGGACGTGAGTCGAAGGGCGAACTGTTGCGCGACCCCGTGATCAACGATATTGCCAAGGCACATGGCAAGAGTCCCGCACAGATTATTATCCGCTGGCACATGCAGATGGGCTTCTCGGTCATTCCCGGTGCCTCGAATCCTGACTACATCCACGAGAACATCGAGACCTTCGACTTCGCCCTTTCCAACCACGAAATGGAGCGCATACACCAGTTGAACAAGGAGAAGCGCTACTTCAACATGTCATACGAAGACCAGGTGAAGTGGTTCTCGCAGTATAATCCCACGGACTAATAATGATTTAAGTATGAATTAGTAATACATTGTACATTAAATGTACAAAAGGACATAAAGAGCGGGAAACTGAAACCGAGGATATAATTAAAGTTTCCCGCTCTGTTTTGTAGTTTAAAGAGAGTTGCACGATATGGCAATTATTTTGCCTGAGCGATTATGTATATTAAATACGCTATCATTGACAAAAACTAATAATCCGCTTTCAATTGGATTATCATCTGTATCTTGTATTTGATATCCTACTAAACCGTTTATCTCATATATGTAAAGGGTTTGAATTCCAATAGTCTTTAACCATGCACCTTCAAAAGGACTTTTACTCGTGCAACTGTATAATAAACTTAGAACTGTTGCCAATATAAAATAGTTCTTTTCATAAACTTTTGATTGTTGAACTTTCAAATAATACAACTGTTGAGTCCGATTACGATACATATTTGTTTCGAATATCATCTACAGCCTTACCTATACGTGATAAGAATAGAAGAAATAGTCCGTTGAGTAAAGACACACAAAAACCGCAAATGATAGTCGTCCAATCATAAGCTTCTGCGTATCTACTATGTCCGTCTGCATGAATTCCCAAACCTAAAGTAACAATTATCCCAAATATAAATGCAATAACAGCTACATAATCTAATACTCTACATAATTTGTTTAAATCAATGCTTTTATAAAATCCATAATGACAAAAAATATTAAAGGCGAGGAACCGTTCGATGCTTATCAGAACTTTGGTTACCGCCAAGTGACCATTCAAAACAACAAGCATGAACAGCCCACGCCTAAGAGACGTGAGCCTTCTGTCTGCTTGTTCTTGTTTTGATGAATGTTTGGCGGTATTCAAGTTCTAAGAACAAGAGCAAAAGCTCAATTCCATATTTATAAGTATGAACAGGAACGCTAACCTGTAAGTTAATAATATTGTTTGATTATAATTTGGGCTTACGCCCAGTAACGTTGCCTGTGGGCAGGTGCACCTGGTGCAGCCTCATCCCGATGTACTATTTTCTCCTGTCTGTTTCTTGTTTTACTTTTTTAGGTTCTAACGATTGTGTTCTATACTCGAATAATATTGATCCCAATCTCCGTCAATAATATTGGCAATGATGCGGTCAACTACATCATCAAAGAATGGCTGGCGTACGAAGTAACGGTAATTGACGATTTCACGATAATTAACTGGTGTTAAAGCCATTTTTCCATTCCTTTCGCTACTTGGCCACTATGACACTTGGCGAAATTCGCATAATCCTCTGCACAGACTTCTGGAAAATTATCATCTGTTAGTGGTTCATATTTTGCAAGTTTTTCTGCAAGTTCCGCGTCGCTCAGGGCCTTTCTTTGCCTATGGACTTGATGTCGAGGGCTGTCAGATGAATTGGCAGTCATGCCTTTAGAAGCCTCTATGAGTCGTTCTCCAAACCATTTTTTATTACTGACTGAGAACTACGACCCCTGCAGACATGTCCAGAGGTTGTTGAGTGAAACTGCATTCATATCCGTATTTCTTTTGTATTCACTGATGCAAAGATAATTTTTTTCTGGCAGAATAACATGGTTTGAGAAAGAAAAATCAAGGAATGGAGGAGTTTTTCTGCAAAATGTGAAAGTTATGAGGCAATTCGTGTAATAGTGGATTGCCTTTTTTGTTGTAAATTTGCAACCAGTTAGAACAATAAATACAATAAGATTATGGTATTCGACAGAAACGAACAGAAACAGGTAGTGGCACTCTTGGGTGCCGGTAGTATGGGAACAGCCATTGTGCGCCGTATCGGTGCTGGTAAGAAAATCTTGCTGGGCGACATCAGCGAGAAGGCATTGGAGCGCGTGGGCGAAGACTTTCGCCGCTGTGGTTACGATGTGGAGACGCTGCAGGTGAACGCGTTGCAGAAGGAGAGCGTGGAGACATTCGCACGCAGGGCTGCAGAACTGGGTCCCGTGATGTACTTTATCGATACCGCTGGAGCATCGCCCAATCAGGCCAAGCCAGAGCATATCGTTGATCTCGACATGGTGGGAACGGGTTATGCTGTGGATGCCTTTGGCGAGGTGATTGCCGAAGGTGGGGCAGGACTGATTATCTCCAGTCAGGCTGCCTATATGTATCCCATCCCCAACGACATTGAACTGCAACTGGTCAACACCCCGACCGCAGAACTGAAAGACGTGAAGTTCATCCAGGAGGTGGCCATGCAAAACAGCGGTTTCGCCTATATGATTGCCAAGCGAATGAACCACTTACAGGCACAGCGGGCTGCTGCCACCTCGTGGCGCAAACGCGGAGCACGCATCAATACCATCTCTCCCGGAGTTATTGTTACTCCTTTGGCCTACGATGAGTTCAATGCCAATGGCGAGGGTTATCAGGCTATGATTGATGCAAGTGCTGCCCAGCGCACAGGCACCAGCGACGAGATTGCCGAGGCTGCTGCCTTCCTGCTCGGCGAGCATGCACGTTTTATCACCGGCACCGATTTGCTTATCGACGGCGGCGTTATAGCCAGTATCCGCACAGGAGAATTCAAACTTGGGCAATAAGATTCTGTAAAAAAGGTAATCAAATCCGTAATTTGTGTACTGGCAAATTGCGGATTTATTTGTATCTTTGCTGACGAAACTAATGAAATAAGAACCTATAATAAAAGAATTATGCAGAACTTTGATTACATGACCCCAACGCGACTCATCTTTGGACGTGAGTCGATTGTGAAACTTCCTGAGGTAATGCGGCCTCTGGGAAAGCGTGTGCTGCTGACTTACGGCGGTGGTAGCATTAAGAAACTTGGTCTTTACGACCGTGTGAAGGAATTGTTGAAAGACTTTGAAATCTTCGAACTCGCAGGCATCCAGCCCAATCCGAAGTACGAACCCAGTGTGCTCGAGGGTGTGCGCATCTGCAAGGCCGAGCAGGTGGATGTTATTCTGGCCGTTGGTGGCGGCTCGGTGCTTGACTGTTCAAAGGCCATTGCAGCAGGTGCCAAGTACGATGGTGATGTGTGGGATCTGATTACCTATAAGGTGAAAGCGCAGGCAGCACTGCCTATCGTGGACATTCTGACGCTGGCGGCAACAGGCTCTGAGTATGACTGCGGTGGTGTTATCTCACGCACTGAGACCAACGACAAAATCGGTTATTTGGATCCGCTGCTCTTCCCCGTATGCTCTATTCTCGACCCCGTCTATACTTTCTCTGTATCGAAAAAGCAGACGGCAGCAGGCTGTGCCGATGCCATGAACCATACCATTGAGCAATATTTCGCAGCAGATACGACACTGCTGAACGACGGCTTCTGCGAGTCGATGCTCAAGAGCCTGATGGTGAATGCCCGCAAGTGTCTGGACAATCCCGAGGATTACACCGCACGTGCCGAGATGATGCTGTGCTGCACTTACGGCTGCAATGGCATCCTGTCGCTTGGAAACAGTCACAGTGGCTGGCCCTGTCATGGTATTGAGCACGCGCTGAGTGCCTATTATGATATCACTCACGGCGAAGGACTGGCTATCATCACACCGCGTTGGATGAAGCATATACTCAATGAAAAGACCATAGACCGCTTTGTGAAATACGGCATCAACGTTTTTGGCATTGATGCTTCTCTTCCCAAACAGGAGATAGCAGAGAAAGCCATCGACGCGACCTATCGCTTCTTTGAGAGTATCAACATCCCGATGCATCTGCGTGAAGTGGGTATCGATGACAGCCGTATAGATGAGATGGCTCATCACATCGCTGTGAATGAGGGACTGGAGCATGCTTACGCTCCGCTTAGTGAACAGGACATCAAGGAAATCTTAATGGCAAGTCTTTAATTATGGAAACAATCAAGTTATCGAATGGAGTAGAGATGCCGTTGTTAGGCTACGGTGTGTTCTTGGTACCGCCACAGGAGGCGGAGCGTTGTGTAAGTGATGCGCTGTCTGTAGGCTATCGTCTGATAGACACGGCACAGGCTTATCAGAACGAAGACGGTGTTGGCGATGCCATTGTGAAGAGCGGCATCCGTCGCGAAGATATCTTCCTAACGACGAAGGTATGGATTTCGAATGCTGGTGAGGAGAAGGCCGCTAAGAGCATTGATGAGAGTTTAGGCAAGTTGCAGACCGACTACATCGACCTGCTGCTCATCCACCAGGCCTACGGCGATGTGTTCGGCACATGGCGGGCTATGGAGAAAGCATACGATGAAGGCAAGGTTCGTGCCATCGGAGTATCCAATTTCCAGGCAGCACGTTTCTTCGACTTCGCCCATTATGTAGATGTGAAGCCAATGGTGAACCAGTTGCAGTGCAACGTGATGATACAGCAGACGGGTATTGAGCCCATTCTTGCAGAGACCAATACGACAATGATGGCCTGGGGACCGCTGGGCGGACAGGGCGTTGAAGGCATTGTAAAGAGCGAAACGCTGGGTGCTATCGGACATAAATATGGCAAGAGTGCTGCGCAAGTGGGCCTTCGCTGGCTGACGCAACGTGGTATCGTGGCCATTCCCAAGTCGAGTCACAAGGAACGTATGGCACAAAACTTCCAGATTTTCGACTTTGCATTGACCGAAGAAGAGATGGCACAGATAGCCAAGATGAATCAGCAAGACACGGGAACCGTGAACTTCCAGGACCCGCAGTTTGTGAAATACCTTATTGAGACGTACGGTTAAGTAAGAACGGGCGGAATTCGACACATGGTGGGAATGACTGGTTTCATAACCATATAAGCCCCTCATTGTTGAGTGCTCGGAATCGTAACGTATCAACAGGTGTTGCATTCGTTATGGAGATGAAGCAATATGATTGCTTTGCAGAAATGAAAAAGGGAACCTCAACGGGTTCCCTTTATGATGATATATAAGTATTGTCTATGATAATACAAGTATGGTATTATATATAAATTAAGTATTGTCTATGATAATACAAGTATGGTATTATATATAAATAATGTGGAGAAAGACTTACTGATGTCTATTTGACCACCACTTTCTTTCTGTTTAAGATGTATATTCCCTTGGGCAAAGCGTTCAGGTCATCACCTGCGTAGATTCCGTCGAGTGTGTAAATCTTCTTCCTTTCGTCGGGCGCGACAACCTGTATGCCGTGTATGCCTGATGAAATATCTTCCAAGAAGTCGAAGGTGATGATGCCATTCTCGTCTTCTTGAATATTGAAAATGGGCTTGTTAAGCCTGTCACCCACATAGACAGTGGGCTTTATGGCACTGGTGTCTGTGAGGAAATGCACCTCCTGACTACCAGGGAAGGGGTCACCTGCATAACTGGCGCGATACTCGTTTGCAGTATATTTGTTTGGATCCACTTCGTCTTCCCCAAGCACCTGATACGAACTGATTAGCAGTCCATCAGCAGGCACAATGGTGAGGCGTGGTGAATTGGGCGTGTTGTTGGGGTGATCGTGAACGCCAACGTAAGCAGAACTGTAGTTCAAGTGCATCACCAGCATGCCATGTCCGCGAGCGTAAGTATTCCAACCTTCATTCTGCACATTGAAGAGCAGGAAATATTCACGCCCTTTGCTGTCGTTGTCGTTCATGATGCGGTAGGCTTTCTTGCCGTTCTGCACCGTTTCAAGACTAACTCGCTGTGCCTCTTTCAGTGTGTCTATGGTCATCCAGCCCAGCACTTCGCGCTCCCACGGCGTGTATTCCGCAGGATAGAAGCCGATGTTGCCACCCAAGTATTCGCCTCCGTCCATCACATCCCAGTCTTCCATTGCCTGATTGTTGATCCTTGCAGATGTAACGGTAGGATAGATGTCTGGCAAACCCATGCAGTGGGAAAACTCATGAACGAACAACCCGATTCCATTGATGCGTTTCTCTCCCCAGTGTGCTGTATGCTCGGGACTTCCTCCCAACTCGCAGTGAACGCCATATCTCGAAACGGTCTTCCCGTCGTATGTGCCATAATTACCTGTGTCTGATTTAGGCCAGATGGCATTGGAGGTTACACCCGTGTAACTCTCTCCATAGCCGGCATAGATGACATAGACGAGATCTACATATCCATCACCGTTGGCATCATACTGTGAAAAGTCAATCAAATCGTCGGCTGCCTTGCACACATCGGGTATGAATCTATCCATGTGGTCGCTTTCTCCTTCGCCGTAATATTTCATTTCGTGGTTGAGTTTCACAGGTCCGTAAACGTCAAACTGCGGTGTGAACTGTCCGAAACTGATGTCCTTGAAATATTGTTTCACGCTGCCGTAGTTTCTTTCCACAGTTTTGTCCACGTCGTTAGTAGGCGCACCGTCGGCATTCAGAAACGAATCGAAGAGTTTGTAGGTGGTTTCGTAATCGTTTTTAAACAGCGAATCGGTGAATTCTGCCAGTATTACAATGGCTTTAGGTGAGCCTTCGTGGGGGAAATAGGTGGAATTGGTTGACAATTTTTCCTTCTTAGGCAGCGCTTTCTTTGCTGAAGAAGTACTGTTTTGTAAGCAGTCGTAGAATAAATCCTTGTTTTGACGGGCTATGGCATCCTTTTCTTGCTCGTTGCGCAATGCAGGCGAGTGGGCCAGAATGGATGTGGCATGCAGTTCTCCGCTTTCATCCACTTCGGCAATAAAGTAAGAAAGGTCATCGTGTACCAGCAGCACTCCGTCGGATGTTGTGTACCAGTGCAGTGAGGCATCGCCATAACTGTATATGGTCAGATGCGTCCCGTCTGATTGTCTTACTGTCTGCGGTCCACGTTGCGGTTTCACTGCTAAGCAATTGATGGCAATGATAGTGATAATGAGTGTATTGAACAGTCTTTTCATACCTTTTTCCTTAATTTGTTATAATAATACAAATACTGCCCCTTGTTTTTGGTTCTCCAGCCGTATTCAATGGCATGAACGGGGCAATGGTGATAACAACTGAAACACGTGAGGCACTTTCCGTTATGTTTCCATGACGGTGTTTCGCCTCTGGATGCCTGAATGTCATGAACAGGACATACTTCTGCGCATTTCCCGCATTTCTTGCAGACCTCCTCTTTCACGCGAAACGGTTTGTCTGTGATGAGATATTTAACGAAGGCAGCACCTAACACGTGGCTGTTTATCTTAGGCCAGTGGCCTTTATATGTGCGGATGATGCCCGCTTCCTTTTGGATGATATAAGGCAAGATGTCAAGAAGCGCTCTCTCGGCTTTCTTTTTCTTGGTCCATTCCTTATCTGGCGAATCCACATCCATAAAGGGAAGTCCCACATAACTCTCTGGCATGATAAGCGAAAACATGCTACTGGCATGTAAATGTTTTTTTTCCAGGTCTTTGTTGAGGTATTCCATGCTTAGCCCAATGTCATCGCCCGCCGTGCACAAAGCCCAGCAGAAATGTGATGATGCATCGTTGCCAAACGACAATTTGGCGATAAACTCACGCACCAGTTTAGGCGGCCGCCAGCCGTGAACGGGGAAACAAAAGCCAATCCGCTCACCTTCCGACAATGAATAGCGGCAATCGCCGTTAATTTCGACGGCTATATTGAGCAGCGGTTCGTGGATGGCCTGTTCGATTTCCTTAGCAGCCCATCGCGTGTTGCCTGTTCCTGAGAAATAAAATATCACTTTGCAAAAATACACTTTTTTTCTTAATCATCAAAATTCTTAACTATATTATTTTGTTTTATGGAAGATTTCAAGTATTTTTGCAGGTCATGAGAAAAAAAGAAAAATACCAGTATATACTGGATTATTTTCGTGAACGCATGCCGCACATAACCACAGAACTGGAGTTTGGTAGCGTTTTCCAACTGCTGGTGGCCACTGTGCTGAGCGCGCAGTGCACCGACAAACGCATCAACCAAGTGACACCAGCGCTTTTCCGCCGCTATCCAGATGCGAAAACCATGGCAACGGCCGAACCAGATGAGGTTCTGGAATACGTAAAGAGCGTGAGTTATCCCAATGCCAAGTCAAAACATCTGGTAGAAATGTCGCGTATGCTGGTAGAAAAGTACGCTGGCGAAGTGCCGGCAGATATGAAAGACCTTGTCAGTCTGCCAGGTGTAGGTCGGAAAACGGCCAATGTGATCCAGGCTGTTGCTTTCGGACGTAGTGCCATTGCCGTGGATACGCATGTGTATCGCGTCAGTCATCGCATGGGGTTGGTGTCGAAGAATGCCAATACTCCTGTAAAGGTGGAGCAGGAACTCAGCAAAAACATTCCCGAAGCAGATCGTGCCGATGCCCATCACTGGCTTTTGCTCCATGGAAGATATGTGTGCCAGAGCCGTCAGCCACACTGCGATAAATGCCAGTTTGAGTTTCTCTGTCCCAAATTGTTAGATAATTCAAAACTTGATTGAGTGTTTTGTTGCAAATTGTTGAATATTTGGCAATTATCGTGTTTGAATAATTATAATGATAAAATACTATTATGCAGTCTCAAAGAATATTAGGTTTTCTAAAAGATATTGCTGCAAACAACAACCGACCTTGGTTTCAGCAGAACAAGAAAGGATATGAAATCGTTCGCCATGACTTCGAGGAGGGTGTTGCTTTAGCCATTGGAAAGATTACGGAGTTTGATGATACCATTGCGCATGTCACCGTGAAGGATTCCGTTTATCGTTTTTATCGCGACACGCGCTTCTCTCCAGACAAGTCACCGTATAAACGCCATCTCGGTTCTTACATCTCCGCCCACGGCAAAAAGTCGCTTCACGGAGGCTATTATATTCATCTTGAACCCGGCAATTGCATGTTGGCATGTGGTAGTTACTGGCTGCCCACCAACATCCTGACATCGTGCCGCAATGAAATCATGGCGAATATCGACCAGTGGAGAGCCATCGTCGAGAACAAGAGGTTTGTAAATCTTTTCGGAAAACCCGGAGTGGGAGAGTGGGAAGAGGGTAATGTGCCGTCGCCGAAAGGCTTTGGCATCAGTATGTTGAAGACAGCCCCGAGCGGTTTTCCAAGAGATTATGAGTTTATTGAATATCTCCGTATGAAAGACTATTGCTGCTGGAAGCGTGTTTCTGATGACTTCTTCGACGGTGATGGCTGGCTTGACGAAATGGCCGAAGTGTTTCAAGTGGCCAAGCCAATGATGAATTTCATGAACAATGTGATTGACGATTACGAGTAGAAACGGTTGAGGTCTTAAACAGATAGATATGGAATATATGTCACAGGAGGGCTACGACAAACTCGTGGCCGAACTGCATCAGTTGGAAAGCGTAGAACTTCCCCAAGTGAGAGAGGCGATTGCAGAGGCGCGTGACAAAGGCGACCTCAGCGAAAATTTTGAGTATCACGCCGCTAAACGTGAACAGGCGCGGTTGCTTGGCAGAATCCGTTTCAAGCAAAAGGTACTTGCCAACGCACGTGTGATTGATGTTTCGCGGCTCACCGGCGATAATGTGCAATTGCTCAGCAAGGTGGAAATGATGAATTTGGCGAATGGCAAAAAGATGACTTATACCATTGCCAGCCCCCATGAGGCAAATATTCGCGAGGGAAAGATATCCATCAAGTCGCCCATTGCACAGGCTCTCTTGAATAAAAAGGCAGGCGACGAAGTGGAGGTGCGAGTGCCTGCAGGTCTGCTTAGGCTCCGCATTGAGAGTGTACAATGAGATTAGAAAGCGTCATGATAACGGCTCAGGAGATAATCGGTTATATGGAATCGCTGTTTGACGAGGAGCAGCGACAGAATCTGATGCGTTTTTTCAAGACCGCACCGGGGCAGTATGGCTATGGAGATGAGTTCTTAGGAATCAAAGTGCCGCTAACTCGCGAGGTGATAAAGGCGGCAAAAGACACGCCGCTCAGTGAGATTCCAGAATTGCTGATGAGCCGATGGCATGAGGTAAGACTCTGTGGGTTGCTGATTCTTGTGGCTCAGTTTGAGCGACAGGCCTCGAAGCGCCTCGTGAATAATGCGGAAGCCATCAGCAAGCGCGATGAAATAGTGATGCTTTATCTGCGGTTTGCTGAGCGGGCAAACAATTGGGATCTGGTGGATATGTCGGCTCCCAAGATTCTTGGTCACTGGCTGATGCTGCCTACACGTATCGGTGGGAATGCCGCCGGACTTCATAGGGACTACAAAATGCATCTGCTCGATGAGTTGGCCGGCAGTTCCTGTTTGTGGAAACAGCGCATCAGTATGGTGTCCACATGGAAAACATCGCAGATGGGTGACCCTTCGTGGTGCCTGCGCTATGCAGAGAAGCATCTGAATCATACTCACGACCTGATGCACAAAGCCGTTGGCTGGATGCTCAGAGAGATGGGAAAGCGCGTTTCTATGGATTTGCTTCGTGATTTTCTCAGTCAGCACGGTCCTGACATGCCTCGCACGATGCTCCGCTATGCCATTGAAAAGATGACTGATGATGAACGCCGAATGTGGATGGCATGCCGTAAGCAGCCTGTCTCTTTGTGATTCTCTTGTGTGTCTTTGCAAACTGAAAAGAATATAACCTAAGTATTCAACGACATTATAATATATATAGTGATATGAATCGTTCATCACAAATCATTCGTACCAGTTGGATTGGCATAGGGGCCAATGTGATGTTGGCCGCGTTCAAGGCCGTTGTCGGTATCCTCGCAGGCTCTATAGCGGTGGTCATGGATGCTGTAAACAATCTGAGCGATGCGCTTTCGAGTGCCATCACCATCATAGGCACCAAACTCTCTGAGCGCCCTGCCGACCTGAAACATCCTTTCGGCTATGGCCGCATTGAGTATTTAAGTGCCATCATTATTGCAATTATCGTGTTGGGGGCTGGTGTTTCGTCAATGATTGAGTCGGTCAGAAAACTGATAAACCCCACAGAACCCAACTACACTACGGTGACACTGGTGGTTATCATCGTGGGTGTTGTAGTGAAACTGGTGCTTGGAGCATACGTTAAGAGCAAGGGCAAACGGTTGGAAAGCGATGCGCTCATTGCCTCGGGTGCCGATGCGCTCTTTGATGCAATCGTCACTTTGGCCACATTGGTGTCGGCCGTTGTGATGCTGATATGGCATGTTTCGCTCGACGGCATTCTTGGTGTGCTCATCTCGCTGCTCATCATCAAGGCCGGTGTGGAGATGCTGTCGTCGCCCATCAACCAGTTGCTTGGAAGCCGACTGTCGCCTGAATTGGTGGCAGAAATCAAAAAAGAAGTTTCCGATTTCAAGGGTGTTCATGGGGTGTTCGACATTATCTTGCACAACTATGGGCCAAACTTGTTGATTGGTTCACTACATATTAATGTCTACGATACGATGACGGCCATTGACATACACCGGCTTACGCGACGAATCTCTGAGGCTATGTTCGAGCGCCACAATATTGTGCTGACAGTAGGTGTGTATTCAATTGCCACAGGAGAGAACAAAACGGCTGCATTGCAAAGCAAGGTGATGCAGGCTCTGGCTGCTCATAAGGAAATACTGCAGGTGCATGGTTTCTGTTATTTTGCTGAAGAGAATCGTGTCTCTGTGGATGTTGTCCCAGATATTTCTGTGACCGATGAGCGTCGTTTTGAGCAGCAACTGCGTGAAGAATTGTCGGCATTGGTGCCCAATGAGCAGGTGACCGTTATTATCGACCATAACTATACAGCATAATTTAGCCTATTACACATACAAAGATGGAACAGATAGAACGTATTAAACAGATGGAGCATCATCTCGACCGAGCCTCCCTCGCTGTGATGCAACTCTCTGCAGCATTAGATCAATATGTGGCTGCACAAGAATCTCTGCATGCTCTCGATTCTTATTATGGCAGCGATGAGTGGAAAAAAGATTTCGCTGACGACGAATCCGGTCTATTACCTAATGACCTGCAACGTGGTGTCCTTTCTGAAGATGCTATATGGAATGTGCTTGAAGATAGTAAGGAGGTGAATGACCGAATGCGCGACATCACATCCTTTTGTAAAGGCTGAAGGGTAGACTCTTGTTGACAAAGGCAAGAATATGCCAGCGTTTTGTAACGTAGGCTTTATCCTTTTTCTTACTGATAGCAACGCTTATTTGTCGAGCAACCTTGTTTGCTGGCATTACCCAAAACAGTCCGTCACCCTTTGCCATTGCCGTTTCAACGAGCCCTGGCCTGATGTCTGTTACCGTTATCCGGCTTCCGTCTTTGAATGATTTTTTGCGCAATGCTTCCATATAGTTGATTTGGTATGCTTTTGTTGCGCTGTAAGCAGGTGACATCGGTTCTCCTCGCAAACCTCCCACAGATGTGATTGCAACAAGATGGCCGTTGCCTTGTTGGTGGAATAGGCCATAGAGGGTGTCAACAACAAATGTCCATCCAAGAACATTTGTATCAATTGTAGGACGCTCTATATCAAAGTTGAGCAATGGATTGAGTTCTCCTGTACCTGCACAGACAATAGCCAAGTCTATACTGCCAAATGCTTTTTGGATATTGTTAATGGCCAAACTTGTTTCTTTAAATATTGTAATGTCTGCTGTCGCAGTCATCGTGTTGAGAGGATACTGTTGACGCAGTTCTTCTAACAGATGCGTCCGCCTGCCGATGATGCCTATGTGATGGCCTTGTTTTGCATAATTCAAGAAGAGGGCTTTGCCAATTCCCGAGGTGGCTCCAATGATAATAATGTTCATGTCGTTATTGTTTTGTGCAAAGATATTGAATTGATTGATACCATGCGCAAAACAGAAAGACGAAAATGCGATGTTGATAATAAATTCTCAAAACGTTTTGAGAATTTATCTGCAAAAAGTAATTTCCCTACGAATGTTACTGATGGTTGTTGGCGTTACTTTCAGATAGGAGGCTATGTCTTTTAGGCTGATGCTTTGTACAATATCAGGACAACGATGAAGCAAGTTGTGATATCGTTCTCTGGTAGAAATGCGATAAGTGTCAAGATACTGGCAATAGACTTGATAGAAAAGTTGGTCAGATATGGCCTGTTTGATTTCTTTCATACAGTCAGAATCAAGCATCCTGAGTAACTCTTCGCCTGAGAGTTGATATAACATACAGGATGTTGCTGCAACAATTGTTACTTCAGAGGTCTTTCGATAAAGGCAATTCGGATAGTCACCCACAAACTCGTTCTCAAAGGCAAAGCCCGTGATATAGTCTTTATGTTCAGAAAGGTTGTGAACGGTATATTTGAAATAGCCCACTTCTACATAGCCCACAATACGTGATGTTTCACCAGTTTTGATGAAATAATCGCCTTTGGAATACTTGGTCAGTCGTCCGTGATGGATACAATATTCTTTTAGGGCAGATAAGTCAAGTCCATTTGTATATGAGTTGAATCCTTTCATATGTGTTTTTGATGCAAAGATACATCATTTTTACGAGAAAGACTCTTCTTTCCATTAAAATCTAATTCTTCTCTTTGAGACCTTATATAGCGGCATCTGTCAATGGACAATGATGATACAAGACAATCTTTGATAGATGAGTTGGAGATAGCGTCATATATCTTCTTCATACGGTATAACATAATTAAATGGAGTGTCGCCGCTACCATAAGTATCCCTTTCCAACAGTGATAATATGATTAACCTCATCGTGTTTCGGTTCGGTTCTTTTGGGTGGGTTTTATGGGCAGAGACATATATTTTTTCGATGATAGTTACATATTTGTAAAATAATGTATATCTTTGCAGAGGAATGCAATCATCATAGCGTTCCACAAAATAAAGCGACAATGAAAAAGATTTGCAAACTGATTTCTGACTATATGGGTGTGTTGGTGCTGCTGTCGGCAGTGCTGGCATTGTTGACACCCGGTACGTTTAGCGGCATGAAGCCCAGTGTTATCAATCCATTGCTTGGCCTGATTATGTTTGGCATGGGTATGGCCCTTCGCTTGGAGGACTTCCGCATTGTGTTCAGCCGTCCACGTGATATCGCCATTGGTTGTATGGCGCAGTTCACCGTCATGCCCCTGTTGGCATGGACACTCAGTAGGTTGTTCGCACTCGATGAGGCATTGACCGTGGGGGTGATTCTTGTGGGCTGTTGTCCTGGCGGTACGGCCTCGAACGTCATTACCTATCTGGCTAAGGGAGACCTTGCACTGAGTGTCGGCATGACAGCCACCTCGACGGTGCTTGCACCTTTTGTTACACCTTTGTTGGTATGGATGTTGGTGGGGCAGACAGTGGATGTCGAAGTGGCTGGTATGCTGCTGAGTATTCTCTGGGTGGTCATCGTTCCCATCGTGGCCGGACTGGTTGCCAAGTGGCTTTGGCCGAAGTTCACAGAGCGTGCTACGGCATATCTTCCTGCTGTGTCAACACTTGCCATCTGTGCCATCGTACTCATCATCATTGCCGCCAATGCCTCGAAACTGCTTGCGGGCGGACTCATCATCATTCTCGTTGTGATTCTCCACAACCTTTGCGGACTTTCTATAGGCTATCTGATAGGTCGCCTGCTGCGCCTTCCTGCTGCCAAACGTAAGGCTATCAGCATCGAGGTGGGCATGCAGAACTCTGGTCTTGCCTCCAGTCTCGCTACTCTCCACTTCGCCGCCTATCCTATGGCCACCATCCCTGGTGCCGTCTTCAGCGTGTGGCACAACATCAGCGGCGCCGTCGTTGCCCGCCTGTATGCCAGGAATTCTGGAGATGGCCAAGGGCAGGATATATTATGATACAAACGATAATAAGAAAAAAAAGGAGCACCAAATGATGCTCCTTTTTTTATTAGATAGAATAGGGGATTACTCCTCCCAATTTTCCTGTGTCTTGCGCACATAGGTCTTGTAGCGCAGCTGGGCCATCTTCTGGGCTTCGGCGAAAGGCTACGGGTAGGCGACCTAAGGTCGGGAATGGAGTTCCTCGGCCTCGTTGGGATAAGCCTTCTTCACTGACAGGTAGCGAACCTCGCCCAGCAGGAACGTACGGAGCAGCGAGAGCAGAGCCTAGCTTGCTTGAGCTATGCCGAGTCGCGACGGACGAAGACGAAGTCAAGTCGTGGAAGTTCTCCCAGTTCGGCTCCTTAGAGTCGAGGCTGAACGGATTCTTGCCTTCCTCGGCCAGAGCAGGATTGTAGCGCCAGAGGTGCCAGTAGCCGCACTCCACAGCCTTCTTCTCCTCGGCCTGGCTCTTGCCCATACCGCCCTTGGCCTTCAGACCGTGGTTGATACA
>ODAI012050625.1_pt1 | contig 102285 bp, 93 predicted proteins | sample 1539321 | NCBI WGS metagenome assembly ODAI01 (sample SAMN02144231, study PRJEB22623) | gut metagenome | biome: sheep rumen | host: Ovis aries | place: New Zealand
GCCATTTATAAAGTCTTCTGCAGATTGCCCATCTCTTGAGTCCATATTACCTGGTGTTGATGTAAATAATCTGCCATATAATGATTTATTTGTCTTAGCATTTGCAGATGCTGTATTAAATGCAAATACAGAGCAATCTATAATCTTTGTATTATATGGAGTCCAATCAAATTCATCCCATAATTGGATAGACGATGTATAACCACGTCCGAGACCATCTGCTTTAGCTTCGGAGTTCGCTGTGGGAAGAAGTATGATATTATTATTTGTAACAGGGTTTTTCATAGAAGTAACGTTTGACGTTTCTTTAAGAATTTTTAAAGATGCAATATCAAATATATTTTTTGCCTGTAAAAATGTTGGGAGCATATCTCTCTGTGCTTTAAGTCTGGCGAGATTCATCTTATTAAGATTTAAATCTTTATTTGCCAAAGTTATAGTCGCCGATAATGCACCAAAATTATACGCATAATTTATCTTAGCGATTGCATCCTGAGTCTTTCCACACTGTCTTGGCTTAGATGCATATGTATCTATTCCATTTAAAAACAAAAACCATGTTGCTGCCGAATTTCTATCTATTAAAAATGGTGAGCCACCACCTGGAATTATCGGTTTACCATCCATAGGTATTCTACATATTTCTCGTAAGAAATACCATGGATTTCTAATTATTTCTCTGGCAATTCTAGCTTGCAATTCGAGAGGTAAATTTGGCATAAATGGGTCGACACCATCTAATACCGTATCATATAATGCCAAGAAAAATTTGTTATTTTTAATGCCAAGAGTTTTTAAGTCTTTATGTAAATCTATAAAAGATTTATTTTTTGTATCCCACTGATAAGATTTCTTATCGTGTTGCTGTATAGCTGCATGTCTAAGTTTGGTATAATTATCAGCTATCTGCGAATTCATACCACCTTCATCATTATCAAAAGAAATATCTTGTTCGGATGTTTCTTCCTCTGCTTCTGGGTGGTAATCTACGAATATGTCCCAGTTATTATTATTCGCATTAACTATCGTAACAATCACCTCTTTATTTAAATTACTAGATGGTTAATGTAATCAAAAAAAGACGAATAAATTTTTATATAGCGTAAACATATCATTAGATATAAATTTACACCGATGTCTCTTGTGTGTAGTCTGGTATTATTAAATTTACGGTGTAATTATTATGTACCAGAATCTAAACCCTTTCCCATTTAGATGATAAAAATCATGATGTATTATATTTACGGTGTATAAATACATTATGATTCCTGCACACAGTATTATATAATAAATTAGCTCTTTATTATATACTTATACATGGAGACTATAATTTACAATGTATTGCTCAGTTCAACAGATTTTCTGTAGCAACTGAGTACAAAATTATTTATTCAATTCAAAAGATACTTGATTTAAGTAACTGGTTTGATGTAAACTCGATACCTGCTATCTCTGTCGAATGCACTCGGTTATAGCGTTTATCGGTCTGCATTTGAATTGCGTCGCATGCATTTGCCACGCGATCATTTGCATTTAATGATCGATGATGAAACGTTATTGTCGGACGAGATCAATATGGTCATTTCGTGTATTTCAGCATGTCGCAGTGTAGCCCCTGTTGAAAGTTTCATCAAAAAAAGTACTTGTATCGATGAAGTAGTTACCCCCGCAAGTCATTGCGGGGGTAATTTTTCGCTACTTCTTATTTTTGCCGAAGCCGAAATCAATCGACCAGTCACGTTCAACGCATTTTGCAAGAATCCAGACTGAGTCAGTAAACATTTCGATATTGGTGCTGTCAGCATTACCATTAACATATTTATCGCGGAGTATCTCAGTTACTTCTTCGAATGTTGATTTTATATAAGGAAGCCATCGTTCGTTGAAGTAATCTTCACTTAATTTACCCATATTATATTTCTCCCTTCTTATTAGAATACACTAATTTCTGGAATGCCCTTGACCTTGACACTCCACTCAGAATCAGGGTTTTTCGAAACGATCTCGAAAGCATGAAGCACGACAGTGATCACCATATCTGTTGAAGGATCGTATTCAGGATCTTCTGCCTTGCGTTTCTCGATGTAATTATCCAGATTCTCGCGAATTGTCTTAAAGCCTTCATCTATGTCGACGTACTCAATTTTGAAATTGTCAAGCATATCGCGAATGATATCATATGTGTCAATAGAATTACTCATATAGTGTACCTCTCATTCAAATCAAAAATATCCCCCTACTGTTATAGTAGGGGGAATTATATTACTTCTTAGACTTGTCAAGCTTATACTTGAGATGGGGCCCAAGCTTATTCTTAGCGCCGATCTCTGTATGCTTGTCAACTCTTGTTGTATCACCTGTAGCTTCTCTGGAATATGTGCCGTCGTCATGCTTAACAGGCTTAGTTGTCTCAGTGTCCTTCTTATCGATAACCTTAGTGTAGAGCACAGTCTTGGCTGTCTTCTTATCACCGGGCTCGATGACATAATTTCTTCCAGTAGAAAGAGCATTCCTCACATGCATCTTGGTTGCGGTAGAGAACGCTTCCGCTGTAGCCTTATTGAGCTCGACGTCATTAACAACCTTGTCAATATCAGCCGAATCAATTACGCCTGCGTTCTTAAGAGAAGTAGCGATACCCTTTCTGAGGTCTGCTATAGGCGAAGACTTTTCCTCAACGAGCTCATTGTTCTTTACCTTGAACTCTACGAACTCATAGTCGACATCGTTAAGCTCCTGATGAGCAAGGTCTATGTCTATCTTCTTAGACGCAGCCTTTGAATTCTCAGAGCCCTCCTTTGTCTCCTTAATGAAATTCTTGACATCAAATTCTTTCATTGTGGTTTCACCTTTCTATAAATTAATATTTATTGCCGCATGAAACTGTGGCCTAAAAATATTATAGAGTAGTTTACCGGCTCATTAAATAACATAAGCCGGTAAACCTTTTAACAGCGCTATCCGTTATTGTTGGTAGGAATGCCACCAGTGGATCTGCCTAACTCTCCGCCACTACTAGTAGGCGGAGGCGGCATTACTCCCGGACTATTCTCCGTGTCATCTTCATCCTCTTCTACCAAAGCCTCTTTGATGATCGAGATAACATCATCAAGATCTGCTCTCGTATTCTTCTGAGACTTGGCAAGTGAATTGACACTTCTGCTGAGCGCATCTATGGAAGCCTTTACAGAGTCATCATCGCGTGAAGGCTCATAGTTATTCTTAGAATATCCACCTCTTTCGAGATTGGAAAGTCTATCACTTATCTGCTCGACAGATTCAGCAACGCTTCTCAGCGCACTAGCCGTTGAATCGCTTTCGCTATATCCATCGTCGCTGTCATCGCTCCGTCTATCAGATGACTGCCTTTTTCTCTTAGAGGAATTTCTGGATCTACGATCTCGTGTATCGTATCCTTCAATTCCGTCGAAAATCGATGTAGCGATATCGTCGTATTCATCTTCGTCAGTTCTGCGTCTGCTTTTGCGGCGCCCTCTGTAGCCTCTGTCATCATAACCATAATCATCATAGTCATAATCATAGTCATAATCGTAATCATCATAACCATAATCATCATATGAACGATTATATTTCTTAAGGGACTTGAGAGGATCTGTTATAGAATCGATACTGGACTTGGTTCTTATGCCGTATCTCTTCTTAATGCCATCGATAGTATCATTATACACACCGATGGCCTCATCAGTCTTGGCACTCTTAACCTTAGCATTTGCGAGGTCATAATAGAGCTTTACCAGATTCTGGATGAGGTAGTAGGTTTCGCTGTCGAGCATCATATCGCAGAGTCTGCCGGCACCACACTTACGGAATATATAGATTCTGTATTCAGTATCGCGCTGACTTCTCCTTGAAGTTGCGAATGCAGAGCCAACATGGTTGATACCAAAGATGTCGAAGAATACTCTATCGACTGCTCTGGTATAAGTGCGTCTGCCATTATAGTCGGTTGTCAGCGCCTTGATGCTTCTGCAAGCTTCGCTGACATCTTCTTCAGTGACTTCGTACTCTTCGTACTCGTCATAGTAGTTATCTCTTCTCATAGTATCATCTCCTTAGTCATCATCGTCGAAGATTTCATCGATATCGTCATCATCGCCGTCATCATCGCCGTCCTCATCATCGGTCGGCTCGAAATCGATGTCGTCTTCAAGGTCTTCTTCCAGTATGTCATCAATAATACCATCAAGTATCGCATGAATATTCATACTTTCCTTGTTTACATCATCGTAAGCTTCAGAAAACTTATCAATGATATAATTCTTGTCGCTTTCGGACAAATCCTTCAGACCATCAACATAGTTTCTTGCGATAACCATAGCCGATGTCTTTACAGGCTTATATCCAGCAACATCGTTAAACTTCGTATCAAAGTCATCGCTGTTAAAGTGCTTTTCGTATTCCTTCGATACGATGTCTCTGAATGCTTTCTCGGGAGTTCCGTCTTCGAACTCCTTTGTTAGAAATTCATACAGGGTCATGGTTGAATCTTCCTTTCTTATAGGAAAAAGATTTGTTTGCTTATGAAAATTTTTAGGAATTAATGTACTAGACACATGTCCGTAACGATTATTCATGCGCCTATCTCCTTAGCATACCACTGATATTATATATAATCGAAATTATGCGCCTGTTGAGCCAAATCCACCAACTCTGGACTTTCCGATTATTGTATCACTGGAATCTGTAAAGAAAGGCATAATAACGCCCTGTGCAATCCTTTCGCCTGCTCCAAACTCATATTCAGATAGCGCAGCTTTCTTATCAACAAGAAGCATGATATGACCTTCATTATCAGCCTGACAATAATCCATATCAACGATGCCAACCCTGTTAAGAAGTGCAAATCCGTATTTCTTCGCAGTACTGCTCCGGGCAAATAGAAAAAGTGCCCTATTGACTAAAGAATATTCCATTTCTATATTACATTCTATCGGACACTTCCATCTAATACCCGTGAGTATTATAGACTGATCGGAAGATAACTTGTAATCATAAGGCAGATAAAAATCATAGCCTGCAGAATATTGACTACCTCTTGTAGGTATCTTTATGTTTTCATAAGCCAATTTAATTTCTTCGTCGGATAAAGATGTATTTTTCTTTGCATCTTTCTCCCACTGCTCATAAGATATTTTTTCAAACATCATTTGCACACCTCCATTTGTAAGTTATGGATATTTTTATCGCATATTAAAAATATAGGACGAGAATTAGGGACATGGTTTATCCATGTCCCTAATTCAGCGTAGAAAGGAATAAATGAGACCTTTTAGTATTAGACGTATGTTATGCGTTGTATTATTTATTATTGGCGGGATAAAAACCAGTAGGATTCCTACTGGTTTTTATCTGTGTGAGTAAAAAATGATTAAGGAGATAGAATTCGCCCTGCCATGAATTTATAGTTTTGTTTAATCGAAGTAATCTTTTATAACTTTTCGTTTTAATTCTATAAGTACCTTGTTGCCAAATAAATTGGTATATATCGATGGCGTTTTTCTAGCAAGAATAGACAATGGTGATATAAATGCACTAACTTCTTCATCTGGTCTGAATTCACTCCAAGGCTCTTGTCCTTCTTCAATAACATGAGATACGACACCCTTAAGAGCACAGAAGTTCGTTGTCTTATCACCTTTCTTTATAATATCTTTATGCTTAATATATATTTCAATGAGTACGCCATCGCCAACTTCTTCACCTTTTATTTTACCATATTTAGTATCGGATTTTTCAGCAGTTTCGGTTAATAATTGACCGCATTTATAATATTTATTGTCGCCCTCATTCTTATATTTCTCCAAGAATTTATCTTTCTTATTTACCTTTTGATTGTATGCTTTTACTAATTTTTGTAATGATGGCGATAATTCCGAAATATCTACAGTATAATATATCTTGATATCTAATATCTCACCGCTATCAGAAGCTTTCATCGTGGTAGAGTTGGATTCTACCAAAGCTTCCTGCATATTATTCTCGCCAAGTGCTTTAGAGTATTCATTTAAAAATTTAGTTATTTCCTCGTCACCATTATGGCTATCATATACAATAAGTGAGTCACCTATATTAACATGATCTCCTATTTTTACCATCCTATCAATTCTAGCATTAGCTGGTAAAGCTTTTGTCTTCTTTACTATAGCATAGTATCCAAGTTGCTCAGATAATTTCTTTGTCATTGGTTCTGAGTCTTCAAGAATATCATCTATAGAAGTTATAGCAACTTTAGCAAGTACGCCTATATTCATAGAAGCACTTAAATCATCTGTATCTTTAGTAAATGCTCTCTTTTCCGCAGCTAATACTTCATTTTTCTTAAACTTGTCGCCAACTTTTAATTTGGTTTCAAATGTTAATTCTACATACATTCCGTCAGCAGAATTCTTCTTAATAGTTGGATTAGAATCAAATGAGTCGTGAGTACCGTCTTTATATTCAATAACATAAACACCATCTTGCTCGTCTATTACTTTTCCATCCTGTTTAGCTACAAAACAAAATTCATTATGCATATGATAAGGTATTATAGACTCAACTTTATTTCCTATAAGTACCGGACTCATATCATCAGTAAGAACCATCTTAGTAGTCTGGCCTCTCATCATAGCAGCACGTTGAGGGTCATCATGACGTAATGTACCAGGAGTAGTAAGTTCCACAGGTGTCATAAGTTGAGCCATGTTAAGTTCATTAACATCTTCTTTAGGAGTTATATCGATATAACCATTGGTAGATGTAATATTAGGCTCTAGAGTTAAGAATCTAATGATACCATTATTTGCAGCATGATCGGTTGTAACGCCAAATATGCCTATCATAGAATCATCATATGCTCTCTTAGCCATAGTATATCCATCAGTTTTGTTTATACCGGTAAGAGATATTCCTGACGTACTAGGCGTTTTTGAAACAAATGCTTTTATATTTACACTACGAGTTTTATCAAGAGTCATTACAGGATTTAATATAGATTCATCTTCAACAAGAGATGCAACAGCTAATGCATTCATAACACAATCTTGATTTACAGATATCTTTCCGGGATTCTTTCTATATGCTGATTTACGATAGTTACCATATGCATTAACAACTGCCTGATATGCTATTTGGTATATTATTTCATTGCCACGTATACGCATATTGATTAAATCATTTGGAGATGTATACTGGTTATTTACAAGTAATTTGCATGCATAGAAGAATACACCAACTATCTCAGTGGGTAATCCAAAATCAGTTAATATTTCCTTTGTCTTAGGATCTATCAAGAAATTTTTAAATTGGTCTAAATTCATTGATTGGTTTGCACTAGCATAATACATCGAAAGCATATCAATGTATGTATCTTTAGAATTCAATTCTTCATATGTATAACTCTCTAATGGCAATCCATATAAGCCATTCATAAATAGCTGATTTTCAAAAGGACTCTTACTCCATACTATTACGCAATCTTTAAGCTGAATTACACCTTTCGTAAATCCATAATCTTTACCATACTTCTTCTTTACTTCATTTTCATTAGCAAGAATCTCATATTCTATTCCAGTTATATTCATAACTTCATCGAAGCCTTTACAGAATAACGCAAATAACGCAACCGGAATATCTTTATCGAGTATTTTAACTCTTGCATATGCAAACTGTGATTGTCCAGTCTTGGTGTATTTTATATTAGCTCTATCATTATCCGGAAACATATCGAAAAGCATATCTGAAAAACTTTCAGTGAGTACTATTGGCTCATATTTTCCATTTACTATTTTATATCCAACCGGTACCAATGTTCCATCTTCATATGAAGTTACATCAACACCATGCTCTTTAAGAAGATTAATAAGCTCATCTATTTCCAGAATAAATTTATTATTACCTATATTAAATTTCGTGATAGACTTTGATATATAATCAAAGTCTAATGTAGTCTTATATTTGCTATTTTTAACTTTAGCATTACCAAAGCTTACATGATATTTATCTTTAGAAACTAATTCTTTCTTTATAGCAGCAGTTTTAGAATCCACAGATTTGCCATGTCTTGTTACCGTACATTTATTATACATAGTACATATCTGTACCTGATCCGGACCTATTTTAACTATAGGCTTAAATATTCTCTGTTTAAGAATATATTTACGGCTGCCACCCATATAGATATAGCAATCATCTATAATTATAGGAACATCAATCTTTACAGTATGAGTATGATTATATTCATCTCTAAGATGGTAAGTCAATGTTTTCTTTTGATTGAATACATCAGATGAATCTTCTTCATCTATACCTTCTATAAAGACTTTTATATCGCCTTCTGATAATGCAGCAACTGCATTATCAAGATCTTTTTTGTATTTTTTCTCATTATAATCTCTATCAAAATTCACGTATTTAGATGATGTAATATATGGATTATTGGTAGTAACTGCATCTTCAAAACTAGTTGTATCAATTATTTTCGATGCCATATCCTCTATATCTTGACTTAATATAGAATTCTGTTTTTCTGTTTCTACCTCTATAAGTTTAAGAGCTTTTTTACTTCTCTCAGGAACGAACTTATTTACAAGCACTTTTTCCTTTACTTCATCTTCTACAATATCAGCAACAGTTGCTAATGTTGCATCTTGAAGTTCCGGATGCTCATCTAAGAAGTTATTAACGGTATCGCTAATCTCTTCTTTCAATTCTGAAGATTGCGATAAATACTCATCTTCTTCTTTAGATTTTATCTCATTTCTGAGCTCTTCATACTCAGATGTAGATAAATCACTATCAGTATCTTTAACATGAATTTCTCCACCAGTAAATTGTCTTACCATAGTATTGATAATTATATCACGTTTTATCTGTTCTTCACGAGGAACCTTTTCGGTATTAACTTCTTTATCATATTCCTCTATAAATGTAAATACGCTCATGCGCTTAAGCTGAACTTTAAGCTTAGCATATATTTGCTTAGCAGATGGCGGATTTAACATATCTGGCGTAAGCTTTATTTTTATAAATTCATGCTCTTTTTCATTGGCCAAAAGTATATCACACTTTAAATCAACCAATGGCTTTAATAACGCTTGATACTTATATAAGCATACAAGCAGCATAGATATAGGATTATTCATGCAATCTTTTGTTAATCCTATCTTAGCACCGGCTTTACGCCATTCATCAAATGAAATGTATATAAGACGATGCTTATAATTATTGGCAAATGGTATGGTTTCTGCTATCTTATTAGCAGTAAACTTCCAGTAATTTTCGCACATTAAAAGTATAGAACGATTAAGTCTATACTTAAAATAAAGCTCTTGCCATTCACTAGTATCCTGTATTAAAGATAGATGCGTTTTTGCATGGGATTGTAAATTAGTAGTTTTTCTAAAATTTACATAATTATTGAGTTCATCCCTATAGTAGTTAGGAAACTCCATAGTATAATTCTTTCTTACAAGAGTAGCACCTATCTTATCTTTATACATTACTTCGGTAGTCATATACTTGATACCATACTTACGCCATACTATAAAATCAGATTCAATTGTGCGTAAAGCCGAGTCTTTATTCGGATTAAGTATAACAACACCAATTTCTTTGCCAAATGTATCTTTAGGTAAAAAGAAATGTGGCTGATTTTTATAATATTTATTATTAATTATGCCATTATATGCTACTTCAGTAGCAGGCGTTAACTCATACATTATATCACATCCTTATAATAGAATGAAATTATTGTAGTGTCCGTTCGTTCGATTATTGCTAAATACATATTAGTAATTGAGGTGATTATATGGAAACAAGATTAACCATCCCAGAATACACTAAGATGCTTAATAATAAAAAAGATAAATATAGAGAATATGAGAATAGATATATGGAAATAAAGAATAAAATAGTAGTCAGATGGTATAAATTACAAGATAGCAAGCATCTTGTAATGCATTTTAAGATCCCCAGTGAAAAGACAAAGCTAATGTATGATACTTTAATTGAATTTTATACGAGTAATACTGATGCAAATTCTATTAGACGCTCTGAGATAAAGGTATTTTCTAATTGCCCATCATGGGTATTTATGAATGCGAGATATGCTAAAGACCATAATATGGATATAGATTGGGCTAATGGATTATTTAATAAAGAAACATTAGCACCTCCAACTGAAGATAGCAAACCTAAAGAAGAACTTAGTATAGAAAAGAGTCTAGCGTTTGCCATAATACATATAAAGAATATGGCAGATATTACATTAATGGCTAAAGCTAAAGGCGCATTTCCAATGCATAATGGAGATATGTTATCCAAATTTATACGTAATTCAGATTGGATAATGGAAAAAAGAGGGCAAGCCAAATCTGAGCAAGACTTCAGAAAACTCTTAGAAAAATTTTCTCCTATAAAAGTATCACAAGCTCAAACTAAGAGAGCAGGGATGAGTACTTCTAAAACTATAAAGACTACTAAAGTTGCTTCTATAAAAACAAAATCTGTTGCAAAGACCAAAAAAATTTAGGCTCATTACTGAGCCTAAATTTTTTTCAATTGGTTACATGAGCTTCGTCAAATGCACCAGATATCAACATATTTGGCAAACTATGACCGGGTCTAAGTTCACGACTTGTGCCAGCGCAGTCGCCAAGCGTAACTTCAAACATGTCACCAACGATTGGATGAATAAAGATTCTGTAGCCGTGCTCGATAATAAGATAAAGTTTGCATGTTATTATTTGATTGGTGTGTATATTTTCACACATTTCGATTGCATTAGATATGGCATCATATGTGAATATTACACGTTCGTGCTGCATAACCTTAAGGAATTCATCCTCATTAAAGTAAAGGTGATATTCTGCCGTAATAATCAGTCCTTTCATTTATTGATCAGTATTACTTAAGTTATAATTTCATTATCGTATGATGGTATCTTTTTATCTGGATTAAAATCGAAATCATACGCTGCATAACCACCGTTATATATTGTGGTGTCATTTTCTTCATTGTAAGTTTCTGAGAAATCTCGTGTATCATCGACTACGATTTCACCATTCTTAATTATGAGATGCTCGGCAAATCCCATACCTGATTCTTCCGAGTATATTTCGATATTTATATCATCTTTAAAATCCAGTATGGATGGACCTTTGCGCCTTTCTTCATCAGCACGCATTATACGTTCTTGCAACTCGGCATCGGTTACACCTGCAACTTTTTCTCCTTTAGATGTTGATATTGCAAATTCTGAACGGGGATACTTATGATATTTATCCGTATTCCATGCTGTCATTACCGACCACCTAACATCTCCATTGATGAACACATCCTTTTCGTATTCTGTTGAAGACTCGTTCTCGTCGTATACATCGCATCCGTCATAAGAATGATTCTTAACGAATTCAATTACAGACTCGACTGTCTCCTTCTTTCCAGCAACTCGCATGTCATAAAAGCAATTATTTGCCATAATAATCTTCCTTTCATTTTAAAAATAATTAATATAAAGTAATCTATAGATTACTAAAAAAATAATATATAATCAAAAAAGATAAGCGCCCTTGCGGGCGCTTATTTTCTTTATATGGCAAAATCTCAGTTAAAGATTTCGCCATATGTGGATCTGTACCTTCGCAGTGCGAAGTTCAGAGCTTTGCGCATGCGCTCCGCATGGCGCATATAGCAGCTTTCCTCCGAGGAAGACAACCAGCGCCAAAAGCGCTTATACGCCTCGGGTCTGAAGCTGTAACGCGTGCGATGTATTATCTGCGCAAATTCAGAAATCTTATCCCCGTTTGTGTCGATATAGGGGATAATTACGATCTCCTCCGCGGAGATTGTAACCTCGATCTTGAGTCCCTCGCCGGGGACTATGAATGTTCTGGATGTATCCATCATAGTGAATACCACCTTTCCTTAAAGATATAACAAGGAATGCCACCTTGTTACTCACTAATAAAATATACACTCGAAAAAGGTAATTTTACGGGTAAATGAAATCACTATAGATATACTATAGTGATTTCATTATTATTTTGTGTATCCGGTATATGATTTACCATCCAGATCTTGCTGGTCAGTTATAGTTATATTATCAAGGGTAAATGTATTATAGTATGCAAGATTTATATACAGAATAAATCTATACGTCATATATGGATCAGAATTCTTTATTGTCATTTCGTATTTAGACCAATTTATTTCAAAATCAGATTCAAACTGACCATCTATATTATTCATAACAAGTCTAGGTATCAATAACATTGACATGTCATTACCTGCTGATAGTATAGTATCCATTATACGTTTTAAATCCGGTGGTATGCATTCTGTAATACTAAACTTGTCATCTTTTCCTTCTTTATCTTTATCGGTCTTGATTATGTTAGCACAGTACAATGTATATCCTTTTTCTATATATGGTGTATCTTCAAAGGTTCTCTCATATGTATACAAAGGAATATATCCGCTATGATCGCCTTCATGTAAGCATAATTTATATTTCTTATGTAAAACTTTTCTGGTCCATGCATAATACGATGCTATTGCGTTAAATTCGCATTCTATCTTAAAGCCGACGTTTGTATAATGCTCCACCATATTCTTTCTGGTTGTATCTTCTAACTGTAAATCTGTAAACGTGGATATTATATTTTGAGGATAGAATAAGAAATATTCATCCGTACTAGTAGAGTTTCTCATCTTATATGTTATAGGATAAGATGAGTGTTTTCTCAAGTATTTTGTAAGTACCGGGATATTCTCTGGCTCATCTAAGTTGATACCTACTAATTCACATACATGTATTAGCATTTCTTTAGGTATCATTGATTCCAATGAAGTTGGTATATATATTGGTCTATTAAATACGCATGTATTATTCAAATAATTGTATATATCTAGTGCACTATAATACGTATTTGTTTGTACTAAAACTTCAAAATTGACTTTAAATCTATTTATTTTAAAAGCCATCCCAATACCTGTTGATTGATCTGCAAAAAATGTTTGTTTTGCAAGACCAGATCCGGCTGCAACTCCATTATGCCATACTATTTGAGTACCTGATAAGAAGTCACTGCCATTTACATTATCATACGCTTCTACCACTGGGCGTATTATCATAATTGGTCTCTGTCTAGTTTCAAACTCTTGATGTGTATGAAGATATCTCATGAAAAATCTAAACGATGTGGTTGTACTTATACTTCTATCTTTAAGAAAGTCTTGAGGCATCATACTTTCTAAATATATCTGAATTGCATTTGTCACATTGCCATATATTTGTGATACTGATGTTGCTGAGGTAAAAAATAGTGTATCCATATATTCACCCCCAAAATTTTAATGATTTGTCCTATGGTATTATCACCAACAATCTATTAATTTCGCTGAGGGGAGAGTGAAAGTAATGGAATTAATTCTTGATGAATTAGCCAATTTAGGTATCTTCCTATTCGAATTTGCTCTAGTGTATATACCATGTTTTATAGGTACTATTTGTGGTATACATTTTAATCAGGTGAAAAATCAAAAAGGCAAGACTAGGAGAAAGTCAAAATTTTTACAAAATTTTACATTAGCTTTATCTTCATCAATACTACCGGCGTTAGTAGTATTGATTTGTGAGCTTTTAATACCTGAATCTGCCAATATAGATTTTATATTTAAATACGGTATATCAATGTTATTAGGCTTTATAGGTTCTGATAAAGTTACTATATATCTCTCAAATCTGACAAATGTATTTAAAATAATGAAAGCTGTATCGGAAGGAAAAACAGGAGTAATAAAATTATCGGATGAAATAATAAATGAGGATGATACGGATATCAGTGATGAATAACTAAAATAGGTAGTGATGATATTGCGAGTATCATCACTACCTATTTACAATATTTTTGAATTAAGATATATTTGAACCTCTCTGGATACCATACTATAGAAACTATCTCTCGTGAGATACTGAGTTATATTCTCTATAAGTTCGTCGGATAATGCTTCAAATATATTTTGTAATATATCTTTATAGTAATTATCATATGTACCCTTTTCTAGTATTTTCCCACCGTTATTAAAGATATTACGCTCATATAAAGATACCTCGTTACTTATAACGGTATTTACTATTTCAAAAAGTTCTTCAAATGATAATGTATCCAATTTGTGCGTATCTTGCTTTAATCTATTATGTATAATAAAAAAAGAAAATATCACACAAGAGGTTATTAATAATATAATGATTATTGTATATATAAATTGTATAAATGTCATGTTATATCAGCTCCTTATTTATATCCATTTAATCTACTTCTCGTTCTTCATCCTCATAATCATTATACACATATCTGCAATAAAATTTTTCAAACTCAGGAATATTTTTAGCTATAGTAGAAACCATGTAATCAGTAATTGCATCATTGACTCTATCTATTTTATCCTCGGTATCTATATCTGCTTCATTAATAGACATTATTAAATAATTCTTAGAAGATAGATTGATTTCGCAATCATGACTAATTATAAATATAATACCTGATATTGGCGATAATAATTTTGATTTACATAATATGGCATATACTTTCTCTCCATTACGAATTTCATATCGTTCTCTACAATTCATAGGAAATAGTTTATTAAAATTCCTAAAGATATCGCATATAGTAATATCTGCAGTTTCCATATCTAACTGTATTAAATCAACATCTTTAGGTTGTGGATTTATTAATGATAAAATAAAAGCTTTCTTATCAAACATAAGCGTCACCTCATAATCGGTTATTCATCATTATCGTCATCATCATCTAAGTCTAAATCTATATTCATAGTTATTATAATTGCACAGAATATAAATACAATATACGCAAATAATGTATGTATACCGTAACCAATAAAATCGTGTATCATATGTCATTACTCCTTTCATTCTACAAAAAAAGACCCATTGCCAAATGGGTCTTATAGAAACATCCGAATTAGTGGCATTATGATATTGATATAATTATATGATATATCACAGCATTCATCAAGCATTTCATATGATATATCGTCCATTAAAACACTATTGCCATCTATATTACATAAGTATTTGCATTTGGAATCAAATTGTCTGTATACAGACAAATCCATTTGTCGCTTTTTATATAGTTCTGCTACTTCAGCTAAAAATTCATTTACATTATAACCCCGTTCAAGATATCTGATAACTTCTTCTATTAAGAATATTATTCCGTCTTTGTGAAGTTTATAATTTTCTCCTATGCCCTTTACATCAGTTTCATCGCCTATATAAAATTCGAGTCTACCAAAATTTATATATGCGTGATATTTATTCTTTTTAACAAACTCCACAGGACCAAATGTAGTAGTTTTTACTTTATGATTTATAACAAACACAGCATCTTTCTTTATAGAAATAATATCATTATCTATATCGAGGTTATTAGCTTTCATAAATTCTTTTACTATACTATTGAAAGCTTCTTCTAACGATTTACTATACTCAGGATTCTCTCTAAGTAATAATCCGAATTTTACTTCTCTTTCTTTCTTAGGTAAAGCATCTAAAACATCGAGATACTTCGTATCAGCAAAAAGATTATAATACTTAGATACATTTATATTTGCGTGCCTAATATCATACTCTATGATAGAGGAGTTATAGGCAACTCCTCTATCACTTATGTAATTCATTCTACATCGCGCTCAGTTGCTCTTTTGATAAACTTTCCGAGCGCCTTTATCATTTTCTTAGTGTATCGTGCATATCTCATAAACAACTCTCTGATTTCTTTGTTTGTTGGTTCACCTTCGAGTATATCGAGTACGCCGACATTATCAAGATATGCATCATAATCATCGTCTTCAAGTGTATCGACATACAAGTTATTGTAATACAAATCATCATCGTAATTATTATACGAGTCTTTATCGATCCACTCATTCTTATTAAATTCACTAACGTCATCTGAAGCTTGCTTGGTGAGGTACTCCCGCATTTCAGCTACAGAATTCCATGTGAATACAATCTTGTTTTCATAGCCATGCATATTGAGTATCTCGTCTATCCTCTTAACGTACTCATTAACAAATTCATCGTATGCCTGATCTTCGATTGCCACATATACATTTGAGTCCGGGTGCTTTATCTGATAAGCAATGATATTTATGGTCTCTGATATAAAATCAGGCGACATGAAGAAAGACTGCACAGCTGCATTCTTTCTGCTAGATGCTATGCCATCATCAAATATCGCACTAGGCATCTGATATGCTAGTGCATCCAGACCACTAAACGATTTCATGCCGTCATCATCCTTTACGATATCAGACATTACATTTGGCAGGTCTTTCATCCTAGGCTTTGTAGTCGCATTGATGATTGCAAAATTCCGATATGGAACTATCTTCTTTCTCTTCTTATACAGTTTGTCTGCAGGAATAATTATAATCATTACTCTTTACCTCCTAAGTTTATAGATTTATATTCGGGTATTTTTTCTTCGTCTTCATTATCGGTGTTATCTTCCCAATATTTTTCTATATCTTCTATAATATTGACTGTTGATGCATCAAATGTAGTTGCATCTTTATAGGAAGCTAACAACTTCTCTGCTTCTGTCTTCTCAATTTCTTTAACAACACCAGAATTTGTTCCCGATACTTTGATATATGTTTCGGTACCATCTTCTGTCATCATTGTGATGGCTTCTTCGTCTTCTCCATCGAAATCGAATCTAGACATATTAAGAATTTCCGGTACAGTATATTTCATTGCACAAGCTGTATTGGTGCATCTATAATATGTAAAGTCACTCGATGGAACTATTTTTCCACCGCATCCGCATATTATCATATCTTTATTTCGTATCGGATAAAAATACGCATTATCAATAATGATCATATGCTCTTCGCCGTCAGATGTCGTTCTCAAACCCCAGTTACAGAAATTCTTTGTTGTTAATCCGACATCATCTGTTACATAATAATTAGACAGTACATCCAGGATTGCTTTGACTTCTGCTTTGTGATTTAAGAAATATTCCTCTGAAACCAACTCGCAATATTCACATACAAGTAATTCACGATTGGTTTCATATACTTTTGCGAAATATTGTGGAAACTCGATACTTCTTTTATACTCGCTTATATTATCTATAAAGCCGCGCTCATCGAGCGCGACCTTATAAACATAATTATGCTTTCTAAAAGCTATACGATTAGTTCCACAACCAATTTCCACGAAACCCAAAGGTTCCATTATTTTTGTTATTAAATCAGCCTTCTCATTACAATCAGAAATTGTATAATCTGCTGTTACATTATACAAGGCTATCTTAACTTCATCAGGAATTTCGGCTATTCGTGAAAACATTTTTGGCTTAGATTCTTTATTTGCGAGTCTGTCCAGATACTTGGTGTTAACAATGCTAAGAATATCTTTGTTACTCATCGTCTTCCTCCCAATCTGCTAAATGTTGAAGTCTGGATCTAGAAGTTAATAGATTAGTTAATGCACGTTCAACACTTGCATTATGCTGTCTATAATCCTTATCATATCTATCACGTTCTTTTTCGGCTTTCTTCTTTAACTTCTCAGATTTCTTTATCATCTTCTTCATCATCTTGTCATCATATACATATTCAGCACCTAAGAACGTAGCAAGTCTCTTAATCTCGGCAGTAGTCATATTAGATCTCTCACCATCACTTATAGGATTAAGACCAGACTTAATCATCATTTTCTTTATGAAAATACTTGTGGAAACCTGCTGAGGCTGCACCAAACTATATCGAGGTACATAAGAATTTGTAGTATTTTTGTCATCATTTATCAGTGCTAGTTTTTCTTCATTAGTAAGCTCTCTATACTCAGTCTTATGTCTCTTATCATACATCTTAACATGCTCATCTACTGACATTCTGGAAATCTTGTCATCAAGGCATTCCTCAGACTCATAATTGCCATTTCTAATCTGAGCAATAATATCAGTATTGAAATATACAGAACTTGCAGATGTATCGGTTTTATTAATAATAGTCCTAAGAGCTCGCTTAAGATGTCTAGACATTCTGGGAAGTTGATCGGCATCATGATTGCCGTCTGTAAACCTATCTTTATCCCAATCAACTTGCTCCTCAGATGATACTGGGGGATAATACTTACCGGTAGAATAGTTGATGCCCTTAATGTATTTCTCCTTGACTTTGCTCTTAAGTTTTGGCGGCTTTATTATCCCTACCGGAATAGTATCATAATTTTCCATTATGTAATCTACAACTTTTTCGCCGCCATAATATTCAATTATCTGAGGCTCATATTTGTTGTACAGTGCTAAAGCCTCTTCATACTCTGCAATATCACTATATTTTTTACCTATAGATGTTATTGCTTCATATGCTTCCGGATTATCTTCCTGAAGCGACACATCCCAGTAATTGTCATCTTCAAATACATTGACTAGTAGTTGAAAATTCCACGCGGGGATTCCTTTTATCATGTCCATACTCATCATTTCCTTTCTAACGAAAAATGGTTACATGAGATAATATCTCATGTAACCAATTGTTTCTGCTTCACTAAAAAAAGAATATACAATTATTATTGTCTTATACCGCTGAATAAATTCTGTACAGATATACATTTGTAGAAGGTTCTTGCACAGATACATTATTGAAGTTAACTACCGAGAATAATCTAACTCCAACGTAGTCATAGTAATCATTAGAGATTTGCTTCTTCTGACCCGTAAAAAGACCTATCTGATTAAACCTTGCATAAGTGAGCTGACCGGCTGCTATAAAGAATTCCCTAAGGTCATCTTCAGTTATAGTAAGCATACATTCACCAAAGCACTCAATAAGGTCTGTATTATCCATATCTTCTTCAGGTATCAAATCACCTGTTATCTCTGCACCATCATCAGCAGGATCGATTGTATTCTGCCAATAGCACTTAATGGGTATCTTAGAATTAGTAAACTCCTTGAGATACCATGCATATCCGCTATTTGAGCCTGTACCAAGATTAATCGACTTTCTAAAGAAATAATTAGAAGGTGATTGACCTGTCTCATCAGGACTAATGGTGGTACTTGTGGATATCCTAAAAGGAAGCCATGTATTAGAAATGTCCATACCGCTTTCACTAGCAGCCATATTACCAAGTGTATACATCTTAAAATCAGGATCCTTTACAGAGCCCCATTCAAGATTGGATCCGCCAATACCACATCCAAACAGTGCTATTCTAGATGCGGCATCATCTGCTTCTACAGATGCATTTATATTATATATCTCATTGAGAGACTTTGGCATATATCCCACATTGGTATATGATGCCATATCAATTCCGCCAAATAACTTCTTGAGAGCTAATACAGCGCCACCGATAACAACAGTATTCTCATTAACAAAATTAAATATAGGTCTGCCATATCTATCGAGGTTTTCATTTAATCCACCTTTATGACAAAACAGCTTTCCTTTAAATACAGGAAGACCATGATTACGTGCAGCCTTAGCCATATCATTATTAATCACTTCCATTAAAGGAAGAGTATCTTTAATAAGTTGAGCCATGGTTTACATCTCCTTTATAATATATTATAATATTCTTCAACCACTTTGTCGCCAAATTCATTATATTTATATGGATATATTGCATTACCATGCTCATCATATGTAGGTTCTGCATCCATATCCAGTGCGTATACTTTACGCATAGCAAGTATAGCTTCATCTTTCATACTCATATAAGAATTCTTATCATTAGAGCATGTATCATAAAGCATTTTAATGTATTCCATATATTTCTTCAATGATTTGAGAGTCCATCCATCTGGTATTAACTCTCTATCTACTGAAGCTCTATCATATAAATCTTTTATCTTTAAATATCTATGCTTATAATTATCTCTCATATTGGATATATTGGCATGTCTGGATTCTTGCTTAAATAAGTCATACAATACATTGTCAAGCTCCATTACATGAGTAGTACCTTTAAATACTCTAATTTGATCACCAAAAAAATCTGCCGAATTAATTTTAAATCCATGATATGTACCAATACATACATCACTAAAGTTGATTGTTGTTATACGTTTAGGATCTATACAAGATATTCTCTTATGATATTCTAATAAATCTTCTATAGCCCATTGATCGGCTGATACAGATGAGCTTGTAGATAATTTAGTGAGCTCTGTCATATATTTTATTAGATTATCAGTTTTATCATCAACTCTAAATTCTAGTGCAAAGTCTAGTAAATCTGCTTTGGCAGATTTAAAGAATATGATTAATTTAAATATATACGATATCATTTTCTTCATATTAAATCCGCCATACGAGTGTATATAGATAAGGTCATCACTTATCTTATCTAAGCAAGAAAGTGAATTCTCCAATTCCATGATTCGTTGCTCTTCATTCATATTATCAACACGTATGCTAAGTATAGGATTTAATGAATCCAATAATTCTTTATATGAAGATGCAAGTCTATTTGTAGCGCCAGAATTTATACTGTATATTTCTTCCGCATACCTAGTAGTCATAAGCATCTTCTGTAATCTTCTTACAACAGCAAAAGACCTATGGTCTCTAGCATTCCAAGTCAATGTAACAAAATCTGAATACAATTGCGATATACCATTATATGCTTGCCTAAGTTGGTTAAAACTTGTAACTGGTCTGCCTATGCCGATATCTATATCAGCTTTATCACTACTGCTTTCGGTATCAAAATCTGAAACCGATCTGGATGCCGTTGTATATTCCATATTAGCATCTATAATAGCTTTTATATGGTCTCTAATGTAATCAAATATCTTTGGATTTCCGTCTGCTGAATACATCGTTTCATCCATATAAGTAAGAGCTGCTTCTCTACTGCCACTTACCTGATTTCCGTATTTTACATTAGAAACATATTCATCATAATCATCTAAGAAATATGTTTGTATCATTTCATTTAGTCTGGATGATGACCAGTTTCTATTTAAGAAATGATTATTGAGATATATCTTAACCCATTTTGTATCATCTATTGTATATGCATATGGTGCGGATGCTGTAATAACTTGATTAGTTAAATCATCTAATTGATTAGAGATAAATTCTCTAATCTCTATTTTACTCTTTAATCCGAGAAGTGCATCATATGCATCAATATCATCGAGTAATTCGCGTATTGATTTTTCAGGACTCCACATATATGTAGACAAATCAATGTCACTATTGGTAGTATTCACAAATTCCGATAGTAATCCAATAAGATAGTATAAAGAATGTGTATAAATAGATTGAGTTCTATTCATTTCTTCTTCTAATTCTTCAATAGAAGAACCCGCTGGTATTATACCGGTTTCTACTGCTTTGTCATATACTTTCTTAGCTTGAATGTATTCGAGTTTATAATCAATACCAGCATCGAGCATATGAATCCAATCATCAATAGTAACTTTAACACTTCTAAAATTAGATATAGTTATAGTATCATTATCATTTACAGATACTTCATCTTCTATATGCAATACACCATATTCGCCTAATTCTGCATCACTAAGTATTTTAATCCCAATTAGTTTACTATTTATATGGATAAATGTACCACTAGCTTCATCATAATGACGAATTGATACGCTTGAGCCTCGTTGGATTTGATTAATATATACATTAAGATCATATGATGAATCAACAATTATCGTATCTGTATTAATTTGGTCATTAAGTGCATATATATCTATAGAGTCAGTGAAATCATACGCAGGTAGTGTATTGAAAGTCTGTATTAAAGACTTGATCATTGAATTATATGTATCAAATCTCTCAACGAAATCTGCATACACTAAATTCCTATATTGAATGGTAGGCGTATCTTTTGATGTATCAACTTCTTTAGAATCTGGTATTATACCTTTTTTATTCATAAGAAGTGGTCCTGCACCATCTGAATACATATGATATGACAAACACTGTGTATTATGACAATATGCATATTGCTCATATGATGTTTCTTTTTCAACACCACAAAATCTACATACTTCCGGAGAATAATATACATTAACAAATTTGCTATTAAGCAAATTTCTAACTCTTGATTCGTTAGGGGTATATGTAGTTAATATTCTTCTGATAGTATTAAATGCATATACTAATTTATATTTCAATTCGCAACTTATACCAGTTCCACCATTGTATATAGATTGACTTATATATCCGGATGAAATATAATCATCATAAATATTATCTGTACTTATATTATTAAGTATCATCTCTTTAGACATAGATGTTTTTACATCTTCTGGAAGAGATGTTATATCCGGTCTTGTGTTTAGCCAGCTATAATCTGTATCAATATAGAAATTGGTATCAGATATATATCCGCATCTATAGTTATAAATAAATTTTCTAGATAAATATCCAAAAACAGAAGTAAAATCTTCTATAAAGTTAAATCCATATATAGCGGATAATTTAGCCGGGTCAGTAAGAGGTTCTAAGCTGCCACCGTTTTCAAGACCAAATTGAAGACCTATGATATACATTATATAAACTACTAATGTATACAGGTCTATATCTGTACCAAGACCATTATGATAAACAGATAATGAATTTGTACCATTATTTCTGTTATCTAGCAGCATGCGCATAATGTATTCTGTCTCAATAGTAAATCTAGTGAGATGGAATACCATTTCTACGCCTATATATTTGGTTTCTATAAAGTTATAATCTGACGTATATAATTTATGAAGTAAATCCTCATCATTAAGCCAATATGTATCGGGCTCTGTTACTCCATAGTAATCCATATAGTTTAATGAGTCAATTAAATATGTATACGGATTTTCTCCTATATCAGCTTTTACTATTCGTACGTCATACATAGTTTCAAGTCTAGATTTCTCATTAAACATATTCTCAGAGCCATCTTCATTAAACATAAATATCGGATTACCGTTTGCATCTCTTTTTTGTGTCTTTAATATGTAATACTGATACATATTAAGAGTCGCATATCCAAATATATTAAATATTTCTCTAAAGCACTTATTAGTACCCTTAATAGAAATAAGTTTATTTATTGCTTTAATTATCTTATTATGATAGGTAACAGGTATCTCATTGTAGAAAGGTACAGAATACGCATTATATACAACTTCTATTGATTCTAAGTCATAGAAATCTCTCGTTATATCAGCTTCTAGATATTTAGACTGCATTCTTTGTAAAGTCATAAATAATATCGCCATACCTATAAAGCCTTCATACTGAGAATATTGATTTCTGAAAGCTTCTGTATAATAGCGATAATTCATGAATTTCCGACATTCTTCATATACCTTTCTGAAGTCCATCGATAAAAATACGATATCAGATGATTTTAAATATAATAATTCAAATCTATCTGATAACCTAGCTACAAATGGATGTATCTTAGCATATGTCATATGGTCGAGATACTTATAGTGAGAATCATTTGCTACTAATTCTTTTTTATCTGCTACAAATGTAACCGTTTGCTCGGCATATAATCTATCACTTAATGAAAGATTGTATAGATATACCTTTGGATTATACACGTTATTTAAAAAGTAATTTATAGCCTCTTCTTCAGTGTATTCAGATACACCTGGAGGAGGATATTTTTCAGGATCCCATTCATCATGTAAATACCTATCGTGATATAATGGGAATTCCATTATATGAGAATATATTGATGGTGCTGATACATTAGTATCAACATCAGTTGAACCACACTTTGTGCATTTCTTCATATTATAATTCTCATATTGGCATCTATTGCAATGACATATTCTGCCATTATATTCGGGTAAACCATACAATTCTCTATAGTATGTATTCTTTTCTTCATATTTCTTAAGACCCGCAACTAGATTATTATTAGCAATAAATCTGCCGTATTCATCTGTATCATATGAGGCTTCAGAAAATCTTACGCCATAATAAAACATATCCCAATACATTAATTGGTTATATTCCCATGATTCTATACTAGACGAATCAGTCACAGCCTTATTAAATAATGGGCGTTGCCTCATATATTCTGCTTCTGTTTTATTTTCAATAGTCTCTAAATATACTTGCGAGTAATTCATTAACAAATGTCTAGCACCGGTAAGATATACATCAATTTCCTCAGCATCGACATATTTATCTTCTTTATCATGCTTATCGCCGAGATATCTATTATGCCATACTAATGAATTTACTAAACGCTTTAAGTCATTTTCAAATATCCTACCAGATACTGATGTCTGAGCCATTATACCTCACCTCGATTATAAATAAGGTAAATATATTACCGAAATTGTCCTAGCATCATAATAATTATACTTGGACACTTTTTTAATTATTAAATGAAAGAGAGGTCTTATATATGCGAGATGCTATGGGCTTAATTGGTATATATGATGCATCCAAAGATAGGGATAATATCTCATCTGTATATATGATATCCGATTCAAGCACAGCTTCATTGTTTGTGTTTGTTTTATTTCCCGGTGGATTTCATGATGTGTATGAGATAGCATCTTTAACTATGTATCAGAATGTATTTATAATCCCGATATCAATTTATCCTGAATATATTTCAGATATATATAGATTGGTAGTTGAACTTACTAAGATAAAGACCCGTGTAAAAGTGATATCTCCTGATATGATAGTTCCATCTATAAAAACTAAGCTCAATTCAATGTTTTTAAATTCTCTTGTAAAGGGCACTACTAAATCTACTTATGTATACTCTGATAATGGATTTATAGCATTTGATTGGAATGATGGTGATGGTCAAGCTCCATCCAGAAGCACATGGCCTGAAAACTATCATGACATTTATTGCACATTTGGCGATAAAAGGATTCTTCTTACAGTAAATAAAGTAGATACTACAAGAATAATTTCACTTCTTACTCAAGACCTTGTAGATTACGTATATATTCCTTGGCAAAACCCTTCGTATAATAGTACAATCTTTTCTAATTTCATAGACGTTTTTAATAATGTAGCTGAAGTAGATAAAGAACGTGGTACTACTTATGCGAATAGACTTGTAATATATGGTTTCCCGAACGATGCGGCAATAGAGCTCGCTAGTGAAGAATATGGTAATAACTTCCCAATCAACGCTAGGTCTCTGTTCTTAAGTGATGCACCTGTTTCCGAGCCTTGGGTAGAATGTGTAACATTTGGAGAAGCCGTAAAGATAGCAACAGTTGATTGGCATTTAACTCCAACACATTGTTGTTGTGATCCTAGGCGTAGGTATCATCCTGTATGGCCTAGACCTTATAATCCGATGATGTATGCACCACCGGTTGTATCATGCGTTCCTTATGGTCCTCCTATAGATAGACCACATTATTGCTGCCCACATTGTGGTCAAATAGTTATTATTGAGAAAGAAACTATTATAGAGGAAATACCGGGTTCACATCAAGAAGAAGTAATAGAGAATGATACTAACACTTCTACAGATACAACTACCACAGATGATAATACTACAACTAATACAGATACGACAGATACTACGACAGATAATGGATAATGCATGAAGGGGGAGATTACAATTGTATTATTATAATGCAACATATGTCGATGAGCTTAGTATTGATGATGTTAAGAAAGACTTTGAGAATATTTCTAAGATGAAACAAGAATACGCTGACCAGATAAATCATATTGAAGGCAAGATTGCTGATATAAATGCTCAGGGTATTTGCGGTCATCTTGAGAGTCTTAAGCTTTTAGATGGTATGCGCAGTAATCTACTCTATGCTTATAAAGGGATAGTTTCCAACTATAATGCAGTAAAAGAACGTTTGGAAAGAATGGAGAAGATGGCTAATGACCCCAATAATAACGATGAAGCCAGGGACTCCGATAAGACGTAAACGCACTATGGATATCTCTATTGATGAAAAACCCAATAGAGCCGTCCATATAATTACAAATAACAGATCTAGAGATAAGTTTATAAAACAAAACGAGCGTCTTATCAGAGGATCTGATGAATATAAAGAATACATTAAATTTCTCAAAAATAAAATGCACATGAATAAATGCTATGTCAATCCGACTATTATGAGTGCTAATGGCAAAAAATATTCTATAGAATTGCATCATGAACCATTCACATTATATGATTTGGTTGATATAGAAATTATGCGTAGAGAAAAATATGGCGAGGGATTAGACAAATTCCAGATTGCAGAAAATGTAATGGCTTTACATTATGATGGATTAGTTGGTTTAATACCGCTAAGTAAAACTCAGCATGAACTGGTGCATTCTAGTAAAGTATTCATACCATTACAGCATATATATCAGGATTTCTATAAATACTATGAAATACATTCTGATATATTAGAGTCTGATGAATGTGCTCATATTAAACAAAAACTAGATACCAAAATATCTTTAAGTTTAAGATGTAGTGACGTACAATCAGATGTAAATAATCCCGAGTTTGTATATATAGACGTGGATGGCTTTAGTGTACCACAAGTTCCGGAAGAATGGAAAAATATAGTTATGCAGTCTAGGGAGGATTTAGCTGAGGCTGAAAAACAACATGAGAAAGAAGAAAAAGCTAAAGAGAAAGCTAATAAAAAATCTACGAAAAAATAAAATTATAGGTGGAGACTTATTATCTCCACCTATAATTTACGTGTCAATCTTATCATTTTTGTAATGATCGTGCTCATAATGCTCCTCAATCATATCAGCTAATTTTATAATACCTAATTGTAGTAAAGAAAATACGGCAAATGCAATTATAATAATATACACAATGATTACAGTATCCATATAAGTTCCCCCTCTAATACTAATTATAATTTTACCATAGCCTTTACCTTTTCCACATCAAATATGTTATTATCAAATGAGTCTGTGCTTTCACAAAGATCCAAATATTTCCAAATTCTGTATTTCTGATTATCATTTAAATATTTCTTATATTTCTCAATAAATCCAGCTACATTTCCAAAGCCCTGTTTTATATTGAGGAATATATCTCTATTATGTACAGCTTCATGATTAGAGACTGCTAGCATTACAACTTGTACATTCAAATCGTAATGCTCTTGTATAAGCTGATCTGTCACTCTATACGTAGTTATTTTCTTACCAGTTTCTATAAACTCTTCTAATATTATAGATGCATAATCATATAACGTAAATAACGGTCCATGATGCATTTCTATAGTAGCATCTGTACTAAGAATTTGTGATGATACTTGACAGAAATCTATACCTATTACATTAGTAACATATTTTACAAATCCGGCGTAATCTTCATCTGATCTACACATCTTCTCACATGCTTTAACGAATTTATTTCTAGTCTCTGCCATTAAAAAATAATCGGAAGGTTTATACATAACTATATTATCAAAAGCACAATCCTCTGCTTGTATCTCTTTCTGATAATTTCCGATATATTTTATATTGGGAATCCCAATCATATGAAATCACCTCTTTACTTATCTGATTGTAAAGGAAACTAGAGCAGTACGTAAACTGCTCTAGTTAATTTTCTTTATTGTATAGTGATTTCATTCTTATTTAATGCATCGAAGAAGTCTTTCATAGATGGTGTTAATTCAAAACTCTTAGGCTTGCATCTCTTAACAACCGCATCATCTGCATTATTAGCAGATACCTCATTAAGATTTTCATCTAATAATACTTCTTCATATATAGAGCAATCCATCGCATATACTCCACTAATGGTAGCATTAGTAAAGTTTGTTCTTATAGGAGAATCAATTACAAGAATCTTATACGTAGGATAAACTATATATCTGGAATTCTTATAGTCTGTTATCAGAATATCATTTTTCGAAAACGGTATATAGAATTTGAATGAATGTGCTATAATTCCTGGATTATATCCGGCTGTATCCATCTGCAATGTACCGCTATTGTTATTATATTCACTTACAAATATATTTGGTTGTAATTTAATATCACCATTTCCTGATAATACCTGAAATAAGGTAACACCATAATCTTTCATGTGTATCCTCCTATCTAAACACTATTAATTGTAATATAATTATTACCATAGTCCATACCAAAGATATAGATGCAAATATAATGCATAATCTATCAAAATATTTGAGAATTTTAATACTCTGGTCAACTTTGCCTTTCATTTCCGATAATAGACGTGTTGTGTTATATACATCGGCCTCATTAATATCATATATATCATAATCATCATCATTGAATAATATCTTTCCAACTTGCTTTAAATTACATTCTCTATGAATGCTTTCGATTGTATTCTTCATAAATATATTTAGTATGATTTCGGATGTAATCAATAATGGTATATTGCCAAATATGCATAAGCATATTATTACATTGCAAATATTAATTATTATAAGAGACTGTATATGAAGTCTTGTGTAATTCATTAAGCGTTTTCTAACTTCTTCAAATTCATGCTCCATTATAGTAACCATAGGGTTATTAATATTCAGAGACGATAAACCCATGTTATCACCTACTTTAAGTTCGAACTGGTTAATATGGTTGTAAATATATATGCAAAAAAATATCATGAGTATTGATTTACTCATGATATTAAATTATTAGAATGGTACCCAGAAATCTTTAATGTCATCACATAATCTTTTGAAGATATTTGCTTTGGGATTATTTCTGTTAGTACATGATATTGATATATCGGTTTTTTGTATATCTGTAGATATTGTTTGATCTGTTTCTATAGATTGCCATATAAAGTTTCTACTATACCTATAAGTTTTTCCCATATTAAATGGGTAAAATTCCATAGTATAATTAAATCCGGGATACACTTCTGAGAGAGACTGGTATTCGTCCGGCATTGATATAAGTTTGGCTATTATCCGCATCATTCTAGCAGCTAGTTTAACATACATCAATATGTTAGGCAATTTATTTATTTTAAAAGTTGATGTATGTCTAAAATCGAAATTTGCAGATGATAGAAATATATTACCATCAGGTGCACTAAGTATGTTGCTATCAAATGCGGTTCCCATAAATAGTGTTATACTGCCATTATTAAACATATCATACCTGTCTATTTCTGATATAGTATCTATAAGACTTTTATCTATAAATGAGTAAATTGGCTCTTCAAAATATGGTAGTGATATGGATTCTATATAATTTGACTTCAAATCAAGATTTCCTAGCATTTCGTCTTTTAAATTTGCAGTTTCATTAAGATATCGATAATAGTTCGAATAACTACAGGTGCCATCTTCATTTAAATGAAGATTATACTTTTCTGAAGTTCTAGTCTTCATCAAATGCTTGGCTTCAAGATCAGTAATTAAGTTATTTACACCACAAATTTCTTTAAAATGACTATTTTTTCCATCACTAATTTTATACCCCTCTACTGAAAATATATATGTATTCTCTCTACCCTTATCATTAAACATAAAATTGAATAATGATAACTCTCTTAAGTTATATAAGAAAGTTATCAATTCAAACGGTGTCGATATAGTAGTTCGAATATTTTGATTGCACAGGATGGTATCAGCATTTGATATTCGCGGTGTTACTAACTCTGGCATTTTTATTATTTGCAGATTATACTCTATAGTGAATGAATTAAATATTTGCGGTAATTCATCTCTGTGGTATATCATATATAGATTAGGTGATTCCACTACAGGTATTACAAAGAATTCATTATGCTCATTAGATGTATACTTAAAGTAATTCTCATTAAACTTAGACACTGCAACATAATGGGTCATGAAGTCTTTTTTGTCATCTTTAAGTATAACTATATTGGGTATATCCTTAATCATAATATTTCTCCTAATTTGTATCTACGTTTATTGTACCTAATATATCTAACCATGTTATACAATAAATCGTATCCGTTGTTTATCATTTTGCTAGTAGCATGCTCATTTACTGAGAAGCTATGATAATCATCGTATCTATAATTTGCACTTATAGTAAAGCATATACTAGCACAATTTGGTTCCCAGTTCGCAAGTGATTTTATTAGTAACTCTGATAATTCTTTAAGGCTTATCATTACGAATATAAATTCCTTTATCGAATAGATGTATAAGTTATCCTCCCAGAGTACTTCAAAGTCATAGCCATCCAACTCATTTAATACGACAGAAGTTATTTCTTCTTCACTTATATCATTTATCGTAGGTGATACCTCTTTGTCGTATATAGTATATGTGATAGTATACATAGACTCAGTATGTACAGTATCAAATTCCTGTAGAGATGTAACTACATATTCTGCTGTAGTTGTTGATATTAATACTGCAGCATTAGTGTATATCTCTATTGGCTTATGTATATGCTTTCTTATATCTTCATCAAATGATAATATCTCATATGTACCATCAGGATATATAATATAGTCTTTATTCTGATGATCCAGATTGGTATATTTATCTTTGAAAAATACAGTATGCTCTATATAACGAATTAATTCATCAAATAATATTACAGGCTCATTAAAGTCACTTAATAAATCAATTCCGTAATAAGCAGAATCAGATCTATCTATTATACTAGCAAATACATCAGGGGTTAAATGATAGTCTTGACCGTCTGAATATATTTTAATATCAAAGTCTAACATTGCAGGACATAAAGAGAAATCAGCACTGGTAGTCATTGATGAAGAATTTATTGAATCAAAACATAGTTGTGTATCTAGTAGATTGCCTATTAAATTATATGAGTCTACTATATTTTTTGATTTCATATCTATTTGTACTTCATCTGTGGTATATACGCCATCAGCAGTAAAGTTTAATATAGTAAATACGCCAGTTATATGTATCTTAATATTGCTTATAATATTTGATGGCTCTTCTTTATAATACTTAGTACCGGATTTACTATTTATAGGAAATAAAAGATACTTTACATTTTTCTTACTAGCTGTTTGTATAATAATATCGTTTTCAGGTCTTATGGTTTTATATGTATTATCTTTATAAAATACAAAGATATCGTCTATATGTTTTTTAGACATATTGCATCATCTCCTTCTTTTAAATAATATATATTTTAACTCACATTTAAAATATTAAATTTTATATTTAGGGGTGACCATGTAATGCGTCTTAAAACTAAATTTGATATGATGGATATTACTAAGAGAGCTATACTCACTGACAGAAAAGAAGTTATGAAACATATAATGCGTATTATAGTTAAAGACTTTGGTCTTGAGCCCGTATTCGCTTATTTAAATCCTAAATTTGGTGAGACTACTGACTATATAGTTATAACTAAGAAACCTAGAGAAGAAACTATGGTTTTATTTAGTGCTATATGTTTTGGTGAATGCTCCACTACTCAGTTTGATATGTATGCATCTAAAAATGCTATACCCGAATTTAGAGATAATCTTGCTAATAATGCTACACAATATCCTACAAAACTCTTTGAGAAGAATCTTAAATCAAAAGGTCTATCTACTAATCCTAAATCTGATGATTATTGGTTAGACCAAAATGTCCAATCTAATAAGAAAGTAATAGAGATATTAGAAGAATTATTCCCTGATTTATCTAATAAGAAGAGAATTATTCAATCACAATTAGGTAGTGCTAAGAGATAATCTATTCTCTATCTATATAATGCAAAAAAATATATGGATGTCTGTTTTATATAGACATCCATATATTTTATCCAATCATTGATATTATCATTATAAATAATGTAATTAATGAAATAGTCACTGTAATAATGTTGATGATAGCTGTATATGTACCCATTTTCAATATATTCATACTATCATCAACATACTCTGCATTTTTACATTCTGCTACAGTATCATCAGAATGCTCACTATAAAAATTATCTACTTTATTTACAAATATAAATCTTGTTATTAATGTCACTACTAATAGTATTATAGCACTGCTAATCATACCTATGGTTAAGGTAGATGCTATTCCGCTATATACCAATAATAATATAGATAATATTATTAATTCAGCACTAAATGTTATTCCTTCTTTAATAGAATCTTTTAATACCGTCTTAGCACTTCTAGCACCTTTAATATACGATAATGTGGATTCATTCATTTTTAATTATCCCTTCTTTCAGGATATTATTAATATAAAGTTCTATTGCTATGCACTATAGTTCTATACTCATTATCTAAATAACATATATTTTCTAATCTATCTCTATATTTAATATATTCATCTATATTATCTATATTAATTAAATTATGTGTATATATAAATTGATATAAATTATATTTACTATATATTTCTCTATTATTAGAATATAATATATCTAATATATTATATTCTATATTAGATATAGTAAGTCCATTTATTATATTTAAACTATATTTATCTTTACTGTCTATACTATAATATTCTGTATCTATATATAAATTATTTAATTCTGCTTTAGTCATATTTTTAAACATTCTTCTATTTAGATAGTCTTTTATATCTTCTATAGTATAGGAGAATGCTAATATATAATCTTTATATACTAATATCATATTTAACTCCTTTAGATATTTAATGAAAAATTCTGTATATACGTATGTATATATGTAGTTGATTATATACTTAATATATATAATTTGATAAAAAATTTTATATATTAAGTATATAATGTAATTCGCGAAGCGTACTCGTAAGAGCGTGAGTTCCATAAGAGAGCAGAGCTCTCTTATGAATTAGAGAACGCCATACTAAAGTTAGACTCAGGTTTTCCAATTATTGGGTTCGACTATAGTTTAGTAGTCGCTCGTATTTTGTGTTTTGTGCTTGACATATAAAATATAGAGAGAATAGCTTTGTTGGAGTCATTCTCTCTATATAAATAATTGGATATTTTGCTATATTTAATTTTTGGTAAAAAATTTGGTATATCCCCAACTTTAAATTTCAGAAAATCCCGTCGAAGACGGGTTTTTCGACGGATCTCCCCCCTGTATCTCAAGCGTCCCGCTTGACCGGTTTTCTTCTTTTTCCTTCCTCCGGAAGCAATAAGTAGTCTAAGTGTATAGGTAACATAGGGGTATATAATCCTGTGTTTCTAACTCCCGTGGACTTCGCTTCGCTCACTCCGGCGTACGCCGATACAAAACACACCGAAAAAATGAAAAGTGCGCTTCGTATACTAGAAGAAACTCGATACATAAAAAATGTATTGACGCTTAAGATACAGGCTTGCCTGACCCATAAGATTATGGGATTAACCTTTCTTCAACTAAGTCTTTGATGTCATCGGATTGCTTTCGAGTATTGCTACCCTAGGCCGCGGAGTCTGCCGGCCGATGCTCATATAATCGCTTATATAAATTACCCGTTTTCGCATTCAGGATAAAGTAGTCTTTTACAACTCAGGCTTTTGCTCGCGCTCAATTATCCTATTCATCTCACCTTATATGTTCACTACGCATATAATTTGAGACTTTTTACGAATCTTATAACACCACACCTTTTGGGCATGGAACTGACCCCACAGGGTGGGACTACATCACTAACTTAATCTTGCCATCTTTGCTAATGTCTTCACCTACATTAGCGGGTGCTAGATTCCGGTTTACCTATATGTTATATTTGTTTATTAAAAAAATACACGTGCATATAACACGTGTATTTTTATCATTTATTGATTTCTAAATAATATGCTCCACCGGATAAATATACATTATTTACAAATTTGCGTATTTGTGCAATATCTATACATAGATTCAATATATCTCTTTCCGAATAGCTTTTTAAGAATTCATTGTAATTGGACATGAGTCGAGTAATTAGGTTATCGCAATTTGTCATAATTTCCGGCATTCTACTACGATTCACGCATAAAGTTGTAAAATTATTTTTTTCAGGATCCTTTTTATCATATACAGTTAGCTTATATAATGAATCATCAGGTATAAGTTGAGCATAAAGCTCGTTTTTAATAATTATTGATGTGAATTTGGTTTTAGCTATGAACTCAGATTGAAAATTTTTAACTGGTAGATGTGACTCCACACCATTTAATATTATCGGTATTTTTCTGTAAAAAGATGCTATTATTTTTACCATGATAATCGTCTCCTATATTATATAAATTTGACATCTGTAGATGTCATGTTACTAAAATAATATATAAGCTAAAAAAATTTTATATACAAAAAAATCAGCCCCGTGATGGGGCTGATTTTTTACTCTGCTGATGATTCATCATCCTCCTCATCATAGTCGTCATAGTAATCGTCATCATCCTCCTCATCATAGTCGTCATCATCATCGTCACACGACCATGGGAAATATGGATTATTATACTCCCCTTCCTGATCGGTGTCGATGACCCATCCGCCGTCGTAGCTGTCTTCATCTAGATGCCTATCGTTTACTTCGGCGTCGAAATCGATATTGCCGGATTTAATGTCTTCCCGACACCGTTCGCCTTTGACCGGTGGATGGTAGCCGAGATACTTGGAGAATATCTCCAAAATATCTTGGCATGTGTCATATTCGATATTTGACCATTGGTCATCATCGGATTCCACTCTACTGCCGTAATAGCAGCTAAAGATTCTTCCCCCGCGTTCGATATCGACAGAAACCTCACTACCAAATTCGCCGCAGCTTTTATCCGATATCGCCGCTCTCCAGTCACCACCATCGACTGTTGAGTCAATAAGTAGCAGTGGTTGAAAGTAACCGCCACCATTGTGACAAAATCTGATATCTGCGTGATCGTTTTGCTCGTATTTGTTTACTAAAATTTTCATGGTTCATCTTCCTTTCACGAATGAGGGCACCCCTTTGGCTCCTCTACTGATTATATAATATCCAATTAAAAGCAACCAAATTACGGCTAGTATTTACTTAGATTTGATATCTAAAATAATACAAAAATCACCCATTAACAGACATATAATTTCATTGAAAGTGAGGTTGATCATGATGCAAGCCAATGATTTCAATATAAAATGTACGGTAAGAAAACGTAACGGAACTCAAGATTCCTTTGATATAAATAAGGTGCTAACCGGCATTGATAAGAGTGCTCAAAGATCAGAACCGAAATTCTCTAAGCTTACTGATGAAGAAAGAAGTGAATTTCTATCTGCTCTTGAGCAGTTATTTTTCACCTATAATATAAAAAATGGCGATATTATAGAGACTTCTTTCATAGAGAAATTAGTCGGAACTGCACTTGGGAAGACATTTCCCACAATTCAGAAAACGTATCAAGATTACAATTCTTGGAAATCGAAATATGCTGATGCCTTTTGTAAGGTTAAATCAGAAGTAGAAGAAGTCTATCTTAGAGGAGATAGATCCAATGCAAATACAAATTCTGCATATGTATCTACCAAGAGATGCCTCGGATATAATATATTTAATAAAGAAATGTATCAGATGAACTTCTTGACACCACAAGAGCTTCGAGAATGTCGTGATGGATATATCTATATTCACGACATGGTCGCTCGTAATGATACATTTAATTGCATGCTGTTTAGAATGGAAGATGTAATGAACGGTGGATTTGAAATGGGCGATATGTGGTATACTGAGCCCAAGACACTTGATGTTGCATTTGATGTAATGCTTGCTATTACAAAGACTGCTGCCGCACAGCAGTACGGTGGATTTACTATTCCTAGAGTCGACACACTTCTTGCAAAGTATGCTGAGAAATCATATAATCATTATATTAAAGAATATAATGATTTCGCTCCAGTTGGTCTTATGCCTAAAGAACTTTTAGAAAATTTATCAGATAGATATGCTATGCACAAAGTACAAAGAGATCTCGAACAAGGCTTCCAAGCTGTAGAATATGATCTCAATACAATAGGATCTTCCAGAGGAGATTATCCTTTTGTGACTATGACATTTGGTTTAGATACTTCTAAGTTTGGCAAGATGGTATCTAAAACGGTATGCAAAGTACGTGCTAATGGAGAAGGTAAAGAAGGCCATAAGAAGATAGTTGCATTCCCTAAGTTAGTATTCTTATATGACGAAAATTTACACGATAAGGGCAAACCTAATGAAGATGTGTACAATACAGCAGTTGAATGCCAATCAATTGCAATGTATCCCGACATGATATCGCTTACAGGTAATGGTTATGTATCAGATATGTATAAGCGCTATAAGACTCCTATATCTTGCATGGGGTGCACAGATGGCTCTACTATAATAAATTATAAATTTAATAACGAATTCTATACTGAAACATTTACTGAATTTTGGGATAAGATTTCTAAAGTAGTTGAACCATATGTACAGTCTGGTTTAGACGATAGATATTTATGGATAGATTCGTCTAATATAGATTTACAGATATATGATACTAAAGTTGGATACGTCAAAGTAAATAAACTTATTAGAAATTATTCATATGATTGGCGTAAAGTTACTCTTACAGATGGCAAGTTTGTTATATGCACAAATGATCATCCATTTGAAACTGAAAATAGAGGACAGGTTCATGCCGAAGATTTGTGTATTGATGATGATATTGCGGTATCCGATAATGGCACAAATAAATCCTGGCACGTAGAAAAAGTTGCTAGTATAGAAGTTTTATCTATGGAAGATTATAGTTACGATGTAGAAACATGGTCTGGTCATTTTGAGATGAACGGAATGTATTCACATAACTGTAGGGCATTCCTTAGTCCTTGGTATGTAAGAGGTGGTATGCATCCTGCAGATGATGATGATTATCCTGTATTTGAAGGTAGAGCTAATATAGGTGCTATATCTCTTAATCTTCCTATGATATATCAGAAATCTGTAGAAGAGCATAAAGACTTCTATGAGATATTAGATTATTATCTGGAAATGATAAGAAATCTTCATATACGCACATATGAGTATCTTGGTAAGATGAAGGCAGGATCTAATCCCATGGTATTCTGTCAAGGTGGCGCATATGGCGGACATTTGCAACCTAATGATTTAATAGCTCCTGTTATTGAATCTTGGACAGCATCATTTGGTATTACTGCTCTTAATGAGCTACAAGTTCTCTATAATGGAAAGACTATCGTAGAAGATGGTGACTTTGCATTAGAAGTTCTTAAATATATCAATGATCAGGTTAATAAATATAAAGAGCTAGATGGTAAGTTATATGCAATTTATTCCACTCCTGCAGAAGCTCTTTGCGGTACACAGGTAAAACAATTCAGGAAGAAGTATGGTATAATTAAGGGAGTATCTGATAAAGATTATTTCACTAATAGTACACACTGTCCTGTATATGCCGATATAACTCCATTTGAGAAACAAGATCTGGAAGAAAGATTCTGGAATTTATCCAATGGCGGTCATATCCAGTATGTAAGACATAATACCGATAAAAATATAGATGCTTTTGATACCATAAATAAACGTGGTATGAAAAAAGGATTCTATCAAGGTCATAATATGGATAAATGTTATTGCGAAGACTGTGGATATGAGCAGTTAGAGATGAAGATTTGCCCTAAATGTGGCTCCAAGAATATCACTGAAATAAATAGGGTGTGTGGTTATCTTGGATATTCAAAAATAAAAGGCGATTCACGAATTAATGATGCAAAATTAGCAGAGATTGCTGATAGAGTATCGATGTAAATACAAAAAATATACCTACAGGTTTTGTCCTGTAGGTATATTTACCACCCGCCTAGTTTTAACTAAATATTATCATGCTAAGCTATGTCGATACCAAGCTTAAGTCTGTCAGATTCGTTCATATCGATAAATACAGATGGGCTATCTTCGTCATCGAAATGATCAATAATATATTGTAGTTTATGCCCAATCTCAGATAATACGCGAATCGTATTTATGATAATATCGATAGATTTTAAATCCTCATCCTTATCAATTTCATCGTCTGAATCATGAATATTGATAACCATGCGGCACTCCTCAATAATCATATCATTACATCTAGTGATGACATCTCTCCAGTATATTCTGGGTAGCGATAGACATACTTCATTACGATGTCTTACAACCCAGATATACTTCGTGATGTTTAGCATTCTAAGTATATCTATATCCACAAGTATGATATCTGTCATAAAACCACCATTTGAGTATCGGTTATTTCGACATATTACTATTTCGGGACAACGCATATTTGTATTTTCAAGCATAATATCACCTCATATTAAATTCTCATTATAATAACTTCGATGTTATTAACGCCGATAAAAATCTCTACCGTATACGAGTCATTATTATGCATAAATCCAAATGAATATTTTCGCGGATTATAAATATCGTTAGTGAGATCCACATAATAAGTTGCCAAATATAATTTCTGGCACAGTAGATTTATTATCATATTCGCCGTCGTGTCGCTAAATTTATCATTAATATCGTTTTTAATAATACTAGCAAATTTTATTATAATATTGGCTTTTGAACCGGTGTATTTTCCAGATTGCATTGCGGATGCTATTGCATTGCAGTATGATACACTGTAGCGGTATGATGGATTAAATCCCCATATTTTTAAAATTATTGTGCTTGAATTCGATATGTATAAAATAGATACATCGTTGTTATTGAATACATCTTTCATAATAATCGTTCCTTTCTATAAATGAGCATGGCTTCGATTTCATACTCTGTTTTTATAATATATGAATAAAAAAATTGAGGCATTCCGCGGAATGCCTCAATTTTATTTAATTCCTTCTTAAAAACTGATGGAATAACTCGTATCGAGTAATTTATTTATGGCAGTTACAAGTGATGTATATCGCTTAGAAGCAATGCCTTTGAGGGACTTTATCTTCTTAGGATTACTGCTCAAAACTCTTGTTATGTCTGATATCTTGTTAAGACCTACCCTATTAAGTATCAAAACAGTGGTATCATCTACACCAAATTTCCTAAGTATAGACGTATCTAATGCATATCTCTGAGAATAACTCATACCCTTCATATCAGCATCGCATATCATATCGTATAATTTATTGCAATCTGGGATTTCGTTAATAATTTTATGGTTAGTATTAACGAGTTCAACTGTTCCCGTAAGCTCAGTGGGTTTGATATCCCAACATTCGCTAAATTCAGTATCGGTATCCAGGTTCTGGAAACACTTATATGTGTATTTAGCCAATGCACCATTACATATTGCGACCGTGATATGTTTATTATTCTTATTATTAAAATACTTTGATGGAATGCTTGTCTCTATGACATTTAATCCAATATTTTTCGGAATTAATATGCCATTTTCACGCGCATAATATATTCCAACTTTGTTGACATAAATCGCAGTATTATCGTGCATAAAACGCAATGGTGCGTCCTTTAACTTGCTTATATCGCATCCAATAAAGTGAAGTGTGCAATGCATAAGGCCATATGCCTGAATATCTGCATGTACGATATCATTGATATAACTATTACATATTTCGATAGCTTTATCTTTGCTTACATTATCAAGGATGACACCGCTATATAAAATATCTGTACCATCGGATGTAATGGTTTGCGTTGATTTTAAAATCTTCATAAATAATCATTCCTTTCTACTAATGAAGATATTTTTTAACATCTTCTCATTGTGTATATTATATACACTCAAAAACATTTTTTATTTAATTTTTATCCTATTTATTACATTTAATAAAGAGGTGATCTTATGTCTAAAATAGACGATTTATACGATAAATATAATGCGCACAATGATATTATATAGCAAGCAGATGTGCAGTAAATCATCTGATATGCCGCGAAAATAAAATCATTGCCCTACTTAAAGCAGATGACAATAATGCTACTAATGTTTCTAAAGCAATACGTGAGGACATAAATCAGTATACTATAGATTACTGCCCATCATTTTGCGATGCACACACGTTTTCAAATATGATATTGGAATATATAATATCGCATTATACAATGAAATATAATCACACGCATATATCCGGTAGTGATTTAGATATGTACAAAACACTCATTGAATTATATGAAAACATAAAAAAAGACGGGTGATAATTGATGAATTATCATGCAATAAGATATCAAGATACATTAAACGGTCCAGGCTTTAGGACTGTTCTTTTTGTTGCTGGTTGTGAGCATCATTGTAAAGGATGCCATAATCCAGAGACATGGGATCCAAATGGTGGTAAGCCGTTTGGAAAAGAAGAAGTTGACAAGATACTTGATTCTTTAAAAGATCCGTATATAAACGGATTAACTATATCAGGTGGTGATCCTCTTGCACCATATAATATAGAAGAAGTATTTAAGCTATGTAAAGAAGTAAAACTTACAATACCTGATAAATCCATATGGGTCTATACAGGATATACATATGAAGAATGCCGTGGATATATAGCTATAGTAAAAACACCTATCGGCGATATAGCCGATGTTGAAATATGTGATAGCACTGTTATGTCTAAGCTATTTGAAAACATAGATGTTCTTGTAGATGGCCCATTTATTGAAAGTCTTAAAGACCCGAATTATTTATTTGCGGGGTCTACTAATCAGCGTAAGATAGATATACCAACATCTTTAAGGAAAAATAAAGTGGTTCTATGGGAACCGAAATTCAGAAAGGGGTTTGTTATATGAGGGAACCTGATTTTACAAATAGTATTAAAGAAATAGATGATAATATCAAGCTTGATAATCTGGAGCCGCCTCCTAAGGATACAGTAAATCATCCATCTCATTATAATCAGGGTAAGCGCGAGGTCATTGAAGAAATGCGCTTAATGTTTGGTGATGAAGATGTAAAAGCATTCTGTAAGCTCAACGCATACAAGTATATGCGTAGAGCGGATTATAAAGGCAAGAAGGAAGAAGATCTTGCTAAGGCTGAATGGTATATGGATTATCTCGACGAGATGGAGAAAGAACGTATGGCATTGTATGCTGCTCCTAAGCCAGAGCCTATTCATGTTGTACTCGATACAGAACTTGATACATATGTATCAAGAAACGACGCCGTTACTATAGATGGATCAGGCGATTTCTTTGTTCCCGTCAAGCTGCCTGAAGGCACAAAACCTGTATAAGTGGTGATTTACGATGAGCTTCTGCGTATAAGTATATGCGCAGGGTGGATTATAAGAGTAAGAAGGAAGAAGTTTTTGCTAAGGCAGAATGGTATATGGATTATTTGGAGGAATTAAAATGAAATTCAGAAAAGATGATATTAATGATATCAAATAAAAGATATAAATTCAGAATATATCCTAATAAAGAACAGTCTAATCTTATTAATAAAACATTTGGTTGTGTACGATTCTTATACAACCAAATGTTAGCCGATAAGATAGACTATTATGAAAAAACTAAAGAATCATTATATGTAAATCCTAAATATTATAAAGAGATATATAAATGGTTATATGATGTAGATGCACATGCACTAGATTACGCCAAGATACATCTAGAGAAAGCATATAAGAACTTCTTTAAGAATAATAAAGGATTTCCCAAGTTTAAATCTAAGAAGAGATCTAAGAAGTCATATAGTACATGTCCGGCTAACATAAGTGCTAATAATATTCGTATAGAAGATAATAAACTTAGGCTACCTAAAGTTGGATTTGTTAAGATCAAATTAACTAGAAAAATACCAGATGATTATAGACTGGTATCTGCAACAATATCTCAATCTGCTAGTGGTAAATACTATGCTAGTATCTGTTATGAGTATGAAAACCAAGTAACTCCTATGGATCCTAGTACAGTACGTATAGAAAATTGTATTGGATTAGACTATTCTATGACTAGTTTGTATGTAGATAGTAATGGTAAGGAAGCTAACTATCCTAAATATTATAGACTTATGGAATCTAAGTTAGCTAGAGAATGTAAGAAGTTGTCTCATATGAAATTAGGTTCTCATAATAGAGAAAAGCAACGTATTAGAGTAGCTAAGATATATGAGAAGATTAGTAACCAGAGATTAGACTTCTTACATAAGTTATCTACTCTATTAGCTATCAAGCATGATCTAATCTGTATAGAGGATATCGACTTAAGAAATATGTCTAATCATAAGATACATTTTGGTAAATCTATTCATGATAATGGATTTGGTATGTTTAGATTCATGCTTACATATAAACTACATGATAGAGGTAAAGAGATCTTTAAGGTAGGTAAATTCTATCCTAGTAGTCAGATATGTCATATATGTGGATATCGTAATCATGATATTAAAGATCTATCTATTAGAGAGTGGATATGTCCAGAATGTAATACATTACATGATAGAGATGTTAATGCCGCTATTAACATACTTAATGAAGGATTTAATGAATACCGTAAATATCACGGTATAGCTTAAATTACCATATAGAACCGTAAGTCATACGGGGATAGCCTATTTATGCTTAGTACATTAGTACTATCGAGTAGGAACTATAATTTTATAGAAAGACGAAATCCTATAAAGATATATGGAAAAAATAAGGCAAATTTATAATTTGTATCGAATGATTCGATTATATCACTCAAAAATATTAGGAGGTAAAGAATAATGACTAAGATTTTTATTTCACAGCCTATGAGAGGGCTTTCTGATGATGATATCAAAGCTAATAGAGAAAAGGCTATTAGTTTTATAAAAGATAAATTCGGTGAGGATGTCGAAGTTATCAGTTCTTTTTTCGAGGGTGAGTCAACACCTGACAATCCTCTTGAACTTCTTGGACATTCAATATCATTACTTAACGAAGCAAACTACATTTATATGTGCGCAGGATGGGAAAAGGCTCGTGGCTGTATTATAGAGCACGAGTGTGCAATGAGATATGGCATACACATTATATATGAAGATGCTGATTATGCTATTACTAAATGTGATACTCTTGAAGATACTATAGCTCCTATGCTCAGTGCTGATTTCAAGGTTCGTATTATTGCAGAATACTGGCAGACTAAGATCAGATATAATAAGCTTCATAAAATGCTTGTGCAGATAGATGCGCACACACTTCCATTTACACCTAATTGCTCTAAAGAACTTCTTGCTGAGCAGGCTAGCATTATGGGGCGGTATCTTTATCTGCTTGAAATGAGAGCAGAAATTGAAGACATTGAATTGGATATATGATATGGCATTCTGGAAAACTGATAAAACTGGTAATTCGTTTGATGATAACGAATTTCCGATAGATAGAAGTGTCGATCAACAAACGACCGGGAGTCTTAGCTTTATTATCCGTGATTCAGGCTCTATGACGCATCCAGATTATTCCAAAGTAACTATGAATAATAAAGGTGAGTTGCACGTTTCGTGTTACGCTATCGGAGAAGTATGTCGTAATAAGAAAGAATTGAAAAAATTCATAAGCTGGTTAATAATAGCCTATAAAAATTTTTTTAATGATTGAGGTGGTAACCTTGGAATCTGATATCGAGAAAGTTGCACGTGATACCGCAATAGCATTCTTAAACAAAAAATATCCAAGTGCACACCCATTGAATTGGAGTCCGAAATTAATTAATACAATAATTAATACAATTGAGAGTGATATTCCTACCGCGTATATTTTCGAGACGCATATTCCAGTTCCAGATGATCGCGTTACAGTATATTACGAAAAAGAAACAAAATCATTCTATGCTTGTTAATGGAGAATCTTATGATATTTGAAGAAATTGTGCAGAACTTTGTTGATGATATCTATAAAGAATGCGCAACTCAGCCAATAGTAAAATTCAATAGAGCAATACTAGGGTATGATAACAATCACACTCTATATGAATATTGCGTGTATTTCCGCGGGGAAGTGTATGATATAATTAGACTATTGTGGAATATAAGCAAACAAAAAGTAGAAAGTATTAATTCATCTAGAGGAGGATATAAAAATGGCAATAACATCTAATCGCGCAATGGATACTAGTGTTACAGAACTTACAGAATATGATTCTTCATTAGATTTTGAGATGGACGCAAATGCTCTCGAAATTGTAAGTACCTATATCACGGAGCATCTTGATAAGAGCGACCCTCCTGTTAAGTTTAGTGTATATACTGTATGGAAGGTTAAGGCTCTTCAGAACTGGAAATATTGCATTTCTTCTACACTGTATGATGGCATGTATTATGAACTTACATACAATGGCGATAAGAAAGAATGGTATCTTGATGCCTACAAGAAGTTCGATAATAAGGTTATTAAGGAGTGATTATTACGATAGAAATAGACAAGGTTGAAATCCATGGATTTATGCCCACAATAAGAGGTGCACGTAATTCTTGGGACTCATGGGATAAGAGCGATTCTACCGAAGAGAACGGTGTATTCACTATGGGTGAAGCCGATCATGAATTGCTTTTAAAGCTTGCAAAAGCAGGTGGAGCACATTCTAAGTGCTTGAGATATATAACTGTATATCTCGATATAAATGCTCCTATGTATTGGTGGAAAGAATTCGATACATATAAGGTTGGTACTGTTCGTAATTCTTGTTCCACTATGCATAGAGTTATGGCTAAGCCATTTACTATAGATGACTTTTCTGTAGACCATATGGATATATCAGATAAGTTTGGCTCTATAGAATACCCGGGGCAGTCCGGCACATATCAGTTACAACAATCTCTCTATATGGAAAAGGTTATGCAGGATCTTAATTCCATAAGAGATAGATATCTTATGTTTAAGAACGCTGATCCTAATTCATTTAAAGATAAGAATAGAGACGAAGCTATAATGAAAGAGTTATGGTATAGTGTAATACAATTATTGCCTAGCTCATATAATCAGAAGTCTACTATACTTCTTAACTATCAGGTACTTAGAAATTTGTATCCTGATAGAAGTGTACATAAGTTGCAGGAGTGGAGAGATTTCTGTGCATGGGTAGATTCATTACCATATTCTGATCTTATAACTGCAAAAAAATAACAAAAAATATAGGGCGTCTTTCGGCGCCCTATATTTTTTGTTATTTGATATTAGACTTAATGCCTGATATCTCAATAGGCGAAACCAGATTGCTGTACTCACACACTATATATGGTGAATGAGTGGCGATTATGATTTTTGGCATATATCGCTTCGTTAAAGTAGAATTCAATTAGATGTTGAATTCTACACGCTGCGAATAAAGCTTATTCACTTCGTCTTGATTGATCAAATGCCAATCGTTTGCGATAAGCTTTCCGTCGCGTAATACGCGGATCGTACCAACGATGATTTCATTGGTGTTGTCTGCATCGAGGCGGTGCGCACCCGTCTTTCCCTTCGCCCATCCAGCGAAGTGAATGTGATCTACTCCGATTACATCTTTACCGTTGGGAATGGTGGCGGGCTTACCATATTCATCCACAATGTTTAGTCCTTCTGTGTCGCTTAGCCTATAAAGACCGAAACGATTGTTGAAGACCTTGATTCTCGTTGCCTTTACATATTTCTTTGCCATTTAAAATTCCTCCTTATTTTCGTCGAATTCTTCATCGACGTATATGTCTTCGCCGTTGGCGATTTTTGCCAGTTTTTCATTGATTTCAATGCTTGTCATAATAATCTTCCTTTCTACTAACGAGGGTACCCGTTTGGCACCCTCTACTAATTATAGAATATACATATCAAAAAAATATCATTTTTCAATAAAAAAAGAGCCCACCTAAGTGGGCTTAATACGGAAATTAGATTTTTATGATTTCTGAATTTTCTGCAATAACATTTGCTATTTTATCACGGATTTCGCTGACACCTATGCCATCACAAATGATTACATCAACACCATCTATTACAATGTGTACGGCGTGGATAGAATCGCCATCTAATGTGCGACCGAGATAGCTCATGTAGACCGCAGAAATTTTGTTGACATCATATACGTTTCCGTTAATAATAAGCACCTGTTTCATATTGATCTTCCTTTCTGTGAATGAGAATATATAAGTGCACCTATTTATTTTGACCTTACACCACAATATTACCCATCTTTATATCATATAGATAATTTGTGATTTCTCTAAGCGACAGATGCTCAAGTAAGCAGTCATCATTTTTAATACTAGGAGATAACAATTTCCATTTATAATTTGTATTGAAATTGTTTATTATTGATGCCGAGTTACCATTATCAAATACAATAACCATATGAGCTCCACCATTTGTGTACTGTAACTTTACAATGTATTCCCAGAAAGGTTCGACATCATGGATGCAGTTAGAAAATTTTGAATACGATAAAATATACTCAGGATGCTTTTTGACATCCTGAGTATATTTAGCATATTCTTTTATTATTGTTTGCGATATCCTTGATTTGTTCATATGTAATACCTCCTTATTAAATAACGATCAGATTATCATCTTTGAACACACCAAAGTCGATGTCATTTACTGCATGATATTCTGAATAAATATACTCAATTTTAGCCATGGCTGCGGCTGTCATAATTGCCATCATAGCCGGATCTTTAAAATCCGCAACTATAATAGTCTGCGGATATGATATAAGCGCATTTTCCAGTTTAGACATTACATTTGCAACAAGATCATCGAGCATATCTAGCTCATCAGGTTTCAATGCAATGTCTCCGCCATTTATATGCGTTATAGCATATGAGGCATTATGGTTTTTGATTTCCTTGACTATTTTGGCTTCGACAGCGCCCTTATCATCAGTTATTGTAATGAAATGAATGCTGTCGGTATATGTATTTTTCATTAATACATCAGCCTCCTTTCCACTTAAAGAATATATAATCCATTATACTAATATTTTTTGCTCCAATCTACTCTGTTAGTACTAATGCCAAACAGAGCATCAACATTGATTGGATAATTGCCGAGTATCATAGGATTATTAGCTATTTGATTAACAGTCTCTTTATCAGGAATATCACGTATTTGTGCCAGTATCATAGCTTTATTAGATTCACTCATTACATCATATCTGGATTTCATACTAATAACTAAAGTATTCATTCTATATGTATACAGATACTTTTCAGTTGTAGCCTTATTCTTAGTTGATAACAATTCTTCCATATGCTCTAGTGATGTTATTATAGAGTGCTCGCTATCCATATTATAGATTTCCTCTAGAGCATCAAATATAGCACCCCAACCTAAAGCTTTAACTTTCTTGATAGACCTAGTTCTATCACCTGCTATTGCCATTGCCGGTATAAATAATCTCGGATCATATTGAGATAAATGCGGTCTGAACAGATTTTCTTTGGCACCAATAATTTCCCATAATTCGGAAGAATTAACTACTTTACTGCCAAACTTTATTGATGGATACAGAATAGAAAATTTATCATAATTGCAATATTGCAGTTCCAGCCTATCCATACTCAGCAGGTAATTCCAATCTGCGGGTTTATTCATAGCAACAAGATATGGAACTACAGATGGTTCTTCTCCTTTAGTGTTTATCATATACACTCCATCTATATAATCACACATAGTTTTGAGAAGTTGTATACCAGCAGTTGTTGCATTATTAACATAATAGCAATCAGGGTTATTCATATCTTGCTTTATCAAATAATCTTCTCTATATCCTCTCTTTATGAGAGCTGATGTAAATCCACCTGCGGCATCTGTATAGTATATATAGCATTTTATTGATAGTCCATTCCTATTAAACCACTTCTTATAGTGAGCTACAAGATTTAACACATTAGAAGCGTATTGTTTAAATGCTGATGCGCCACAAGCTTGAAATCTGGTATTAGATTGAACGTTTCTAAATCTATAATTGATATAATCTAGATTTATAAATAAATTACATGTATGAATATTATTTCTGGATATAGATTTTCCAATATATTCATCCAGAATATCGTATTTTATTTTACACACATTGAAAAATACATCCATTGATCATCACACCTCTCGAAAAATTTATATAGGTGTAATCACGATATTTATTCGTTAACCACACCTATACATAAGACAATACTAGTCATCATTATTACTGCAGAAAACATATTTATTATTTCTTTAGCATATCTCTGTTGAATTTCTACTTTTTCTAAGTTGAATACTTTTATTATATACTTAGAATATCTCCTATAGATAATAGTTAGAAGAACCGAGTATACAAAAAGACTCACATTAAAAAATTCGTCAAAAAACGGAATGGGCATAAAAATATGTGGCATTGAAAATCACCACTTCCTTGGAATACATTATTAAAATGTCCAAGGAAGTGGTATATGCTCATTCAATTATTCCGCATTTAGCTACTTCTACGGAACTATCAGGTTGACCATCTTCACGTATAGGCTGTTTATCAGAAAGAGTAAATAATTCATTGATAATTGCTATCTCATCTTTCCTAGGAAGCATACCTTTATTGACCTTTCCTGTACGTGTATCGATATAAAGATATATAGATGATAATTGCCTGAATATGTACTCTATAGAAGCTCCGAATGGGCGATAAATGTTAATTTGGTCTCCGTCAAAGTCAGCATTCATGTTAGTTAAGACTCTCGTATTTAAAGTTACAGTCTTATCATCAATATTAGGCTTAATATATACAATATTAAAACTGCCATGAGAACCCATATTGATACAGGGATTTCGTGAGATAATAACACTGAGACTATGATCGTACTTATGCTCTTCAAGGAGAATAGTCATAATCTTGTATATATTTTCATCAAATGTATTTGCAGCTTTATTAACAACATGATTAGCTTCTTCAACAGATACATCATATAATTTGATGTACATATTTATTATTTCAAATCTAAATAGGTTTATAAAGGTAACATAAGGTATTTCTATTTCTTCTGCTCTAAGAGGTCTTGCACCCGGGACTATAATAGATCTTCCAGAGAAATCATGCCTACCTCCTATGAGTTTAGACTGTATTATACCTTTCTTACCTTCGATTATGCCATACTCTTCGGCAAAGACTTCAGCAGCGTTCTCCTGTATCTTCTTGAGGAGAATGTTTATAGTTTCGAGATTAGTCTTATCCAAATTGTATGTAAGTTCTGTCATATCTGGTTTAGGTGCATTAGCTATGTTATTTATATCATTAGCACATCTTATAATAGCCTGATAACATGTATTAATCTTCATTCTATAGTTCTTTACTTCTTTCTCACCAGGCATTTCGGCTCGCATAGCAGAAGAATATATAGGCAGTGCTCCACAAAACATCTTGTATTGATCCTGATATAATTCATCAAATAAGTCAGATGTTTTACCAATGCGTTTTCCACCCTTTTTCTTCTTATACCATTCGAGTATATCGCCTATATGGTCTTTAAGCCATGTCATTCCTAAACCAACATAAGGGAAATTATATTTTACCATCATTTCTGCTTCTTCAGCAGTATGCTCTTCATCATACTTTTTATTCTTGATGGTAAGTATCATATCGAGATATGACTTGCCATCAACGGTACCTAAGAGCTTTTTGAGTTTTTCATAATATATAGGAGTGAGTATTTTATATCCATGAAAATATACCCACCCGAATTTCTTTAAGTCTGTTTCATTCTTTGTGATAAGCGTACCGCATTCAGGGCATACAGTGTATCCATCGGCATACATTGAGCCAATCATCTTGCCGCATGCACAAGAGAATCTTGCATTATATTCTTCATTATTATTGTAGTCCGCTCCAAAGAAAGGCGACTGTAATCCGTGCTCATTCTTTTCATTCTTCTTTCTGAATGATTCCGGATTATCAATTATAACAGCCTTTCCATTTGCAATATCATTCTTGAATTCCTCGTCAAAATCATAAGTGTAAACTCTCATACTACGTGCTATAGTATTGAACTTTACACCTTTTGGATCTTGTTTGAGTAATTCATTAATGAGATTAGCCATCTGATCAATATTTTCTTGATCCAATGCTCTACGCTGAATTATCATATCCATAAGTTCGGCTTCTGATAATTCTCTCTTTTCCTCCTCAACTATTTCAGTTTCAACGTTCTCATTCATGGCATATGTACCTCCCTAAATTGAATTTATAATAGTATGTTAGATGCGCATTTAGAATATACAAATGGAAAATTAATGGTGAGACTATAAAAATCTCACCATTAATATCATTCTTCCTTAGCCGGAATATAACCTTTCATTATAGTAGAAAGTTTATTGAGTTTGGCAAACAGAGACGGGTCAAGTAAAGGACTACCCTCTGTATTGTAATATCCGTCACCATCTTCGGGTGCATAGTAATTTAAGATATCATTCATGCGTATAATGTAATCTATAAGCTTAGTATAATAATCATCAAAGCCCTTAAACTCGGATATTACAAGCTTCTTTAATAAAGCACTGTACTTAAGTACTAACTGCACAGACTCATCAATCAGACTAATCTTCTTATCATCATCTGCATTTTTCCATGTATCCAGAGAAGTTAAATATGTAGATACTTCTTCATTTATCCAATGGTCATAATCGGACTGTACAGGACCATTTATAGATTTGAGATATTCCCTTGAATTAAGTTCATTATATATAGCGGTAATAACTTCTGTAATAGATACCAACGCATTATATGCATCAATAATGAATATTGATCTGCTATTAGTATTGTCAGAAGAATTAAATATATCGCGTACACTCTTTGTTATATCATATAAGTCGTGTATTAATAACGATAAGTCTCCACATATAGAGATCACATTATCTTGTGGTATGAGTACATCTGTATTCATTATATTATCCATTACTGCATTATTGCGTAATGAGTTTGCCTGTACAATGATGATATTACATTTCTTGATATATGCATCCATAGGGTTAACTTTAGTCTCTACAGTTTCATCAGATGAAGCCTCCTCGGTATTATCATCCGTATCTGTAGGCCCTTCTGTATTCTCCTCTTTTATCTCTTCTATAATATCATCAAGAGTCTTATCAGGAATTTCATCGAGTTCTTCACTAGTCTCTGTGTAGTTTTCTGTCATATATGATATCTGCTTTATTAACGCTGTGGATAAATCGAATAAATCTTTAACTATCATTTTGTATCATCTCCTTATACTATAAGACTATCTATATCTACATCATCCATTGATATTGCCGATTTATGGAATTTTTTCATACCTGCATTAACTGCGGCATTTGGTATCGTTGCAAATGTGACACCAATATTTTTGGTGCCGGTAATATATGGGAATCTTCCTGCACATATACTGCATACATTTTCACCAAGACAACACATTGGAGAACGTAATTTTACAAATTTATTTACATATTTAGATTTATTATCTTGAGATAACATTACTGGTTTACCATTTTCCATTACATATTGGAATTCATATTTATTAAAATTACTTTCTGTTATTTTTGCATTAATATATGATTTAGTACCGCAGTCAGTGCCATCTTCATCCACACATACAGATTGGAATGCAGCGTAATATTGTTTTGTAATATATCCACTATCACTTGTTGCACATGATTTGGGATAAGCTGCAGATATAAGCATATTACCAGCTTTAGGAAGGTCTTCTTTACTAAATCCTTCTATGAAGTTTGATGTAACGGGTTCCATCGTAGCAGTTGCGGGATTATATACAGGACCAATCATAATAGATATATTCTTATATTGGTCATCTATTGTGCCACGTGCACCGGACTTATATAATCCTATCCCGTCATTAGCATCGAGTTTAACCTCAGCTTCTTTAGTAATTTTCTTTTCAAAATCTGCAAAGTCTGCCGTAGTTGCATCTGGATTATTCTTTATGAATTCATCGCGCTCTTTAATAAGGTCTTTACGAGGAATTAATAAGTCAGCATTATATGATGGATTGTATATAATAGTGGCTTTAAGAGAATAAAACTCTATAGCTTTTTCCCACTGCCATACCTGTTCTGTATTGATTTTACCATACTTGAGTGCTTCTGCTACAGTTTTAAATAATTTACTAACGCCTTTTTTGTCTAATGGTATATTCCAATAATGATCTGGCACTATATCTTTAATATATTCCTCTACACATATCTTGTTAAATACGATACGACCAAGAGTCGTATCTATATCTTTAGTATTTATATATTCATTAGCCTTGAGCTTTACTCTATCAGTTACGTTATATCTTGGCGGATTTATTTTTTTGGTTTTTGGATCGCATGTTCGACCAAATAAATGCGTCTGCATTTTTATTCCGAGCTCAGAAGGTTTTAATGATAAAAAATATTTTTTAGTTACTTCATCAACGTAAGTCATATTATTACCTTCTTTCAATACATGACAATTATGGAAATGTTGACGAGGTAACTCTTGTATAACAGGTATTAATTGAGGTGAATTATATGAAAGACGTGAAAACTTTACATTATAAAGAATGTAGATATAGAGTAGCAGACGCAGCTATAATTTTTCCAGATAATACTGAGCATAAAATAAACGGTGAGTTAGATATACCATATTTATTATTAAAAAAGGATTTTGATAATGAGCAATATCCTTTTTTGGAAATATCATGCACCGTTAGTAACGCATTATATAGAAAGATGCGGAAATGCAATGACCAGTTAAAGTTTAGACTTAATATGAGATATGCAACATTTGATACCGGCGAAGTATCAGCAAATGCTAACAATGTTGATGAAAAGCCATTTATATCAAAAACATTTTTCTTATTTTTAGATAGTTCTTCTCCATATATGCAAGATTCCATAATAGAGGAAGCCGAAGAAAAGACGCAGTATGGCTCAGATGATATAGATGAGACCAATCTCAATAATGCGGCGACAGTAAGATTTACCCTGTATGATCCAGATGCAATTACTATACCCAAGAGGCTTAATAAAGCAGTATTACATAATGTAACATTGACCGATGTAATTACCTATATACTCATAAATTTTGGTTTTACCAAAAAATTAATGTCGCCTTCTAGTAATAACAAGGTATATGATCAATTCATACTTCCACCGGAGCAGATGGATTATCAAATAGATAGAATAGCAAATGAATATGGCTTACATGATAATGGCAGTATACTATTCTTTGATTTCGATAGAATGTATTTGACTGAAAAGGATGTGGAATGCACTGCATGGGAGCCGAATGAGCCAAAGCGAGTGTATATAGTATCAATTCCTATAACAGATGATAGCGTAGTAAATTCCGGGATGTATCATGATCAAGATGATAATGAAATATATCTTACATGTAAATCATATACCGTAGAGTCCCAAACAATGGCTAATGAAATACAATCTGGCTCAGGTATACTCGTAATTAATAAGCGAACAGGCTTATCAGAATCATTTGTTATAGATGGTAATAAGATTAAAGCTGCACCTAAATTTACCGGTAAAAATAATGAGTCATCTATAAAGTATGATAAGACTATAATTATAAATACAGGAGAGGACACAATAACTGCTCTTAAAGAAAGACTTAATGAGCGTGCAATGATATGGACTGTATACTTAGATCATACTATGGTAGATGCATTAAAGCCTAATAAAGAATACAAGATGGTATTCACTGATCCTGAGCAAGCAAAAAAATATAATGGCACATATAGGATAGTATCAATGGCTACCAAGTTTGATGCTGCTATAGGTGATAGTAAGTGGCGTGGTGCAACAACATCACTCACATTAATGGGATATGAACGACCAGTATAAAAAATATACCATAGCCATATTTATGGCTATGGTATTAATTTTATCTTTCATACTTATTATAATAATCCTCGACAACCGCATCCACTATTTCATCGTTAAGAGATACGAATGCAGATTTATTTATTACACCTGTCTCTAATCTAAATGAAAGTGTAATATATAATATAGAATTTCCGTTATTAGTTGTCTTTACAACAACTGATACATTTGATAATGGTATTTCCGGCATATATGCGCTTACTTGCGAGCTTAATTCCGATGTGACATATGATATTATATCTTCAGATGTCATATATGAGTGATTTTTTAAATCAAGACCTAGTGCCGGAGCATCTGAATATGTGCCATTTTCTAAGAATAAAAGATTGAGTATAATTTCTGCCCAAGCATCAGCATTTGATATTATCTTTGGTACATTAAAATCCGATATTTCAAACAATGTATCTTTAGCTAGAGGCATATCTCATCACCTTCTATTTAATGGAATAGTCTTATATGATGGTCGTATTCTATCTTTTGGTACACCAAAGTCTTTTTCGCCTTTAAAGCTATTTCTAACTATAGTTAATGATTTCAGATAATGTACTATGCCATTATCTTTATTAAGTATATTGCGTATTATTTCTCTATCACTTTTATCGTTATCTGCATATATGTATAGATTTAAACAAGGGCATACACCCATCTTTATAATATTCTTTATTACACCAGCATATCCGAAACCACATACTGCGAAAAACATATTAGGTCCTTTTGTAAATGCAATATGATTTGCAACTATAGATAATATATCAAATGGACCTTCTGATATATGCACATTGGTTTCGTCTGTATTCATAATATCGAATGTAGTTGGTATAGTGTAGAAATTATTCGGGTCTATATTCTTTCTGTCAATTGCAACCTTCAGATATCTCTTATGATTACCAGCTTGAGGTGCATTATCAATATGCCTAAAGACTATATAGTTTTTATTAACTGATAGAAATCCTACATAGTATAGATCAATAGAATTAATGAAACGCTCATTTATATCATCTATATGATCAATCTTATTAGCCTGCATAAAATCCCTTACGGATAATACCAGTCTATACGTTGAAGCATCGGATATCTGGAGTTTAGTGCCAAGACGCTTATTGACATAGTCTATCTTACTCTGTAGTACGCTTATTGGCGTCACGTTATACACCTCCGGAATATTAAATGGCATAACTGTTATATCAGTTAAGTTATTTTTTCTGGCATATACCTTATTTGCTTTCCTCATTTGTACAGCTAGATTTTGAGGAATGTAGATATTTAAGTCAGATAATACATCTGGCGTCAATATTCCACCATGACTACACTTCAAACAGTTATATAATATTGGTTCCGTTGAATCAACATCAATTTTTAATGCAAAATGCCCATGTCGTGGTGAATCGTCATTACAATATGGGCATTTTATTGTATGATTTATACCATTAGGAGAAACGTGATAGAATGGCATTTTGGATATTTCATCTATCACAAATTGTTTGAATTCTACATTCATAGGTTCATCCCCTTTCTTCGGGACTATAATATACAATCGAAACGGAGTGATAAATTGTGAGTTATGAATCATTTTTACATAAAGTAAACGCTATGGAATCAATGGCTTCAGTTCTTCGCCGTGATAGGCAAAAAGAGCTTGAGAAAAATGATAATGAGCGTGAGAATTTTATAGATTTGTCAAAGTTATATAAGCTTTATATGAAGCCTGATGTTCTCACTAAGTATGAAGAGAGATATCGTCAGTTATCTCATGTTGATAAGGACGCTAATAAGCTTCGTGGATATATTTATTTTGCTAATACAGCAGTTGGCGATAAGGGTGACCTTGTTGCATTTGTTGCAGTTAAGCTTCAGTCTGGTAAGACGTGGATAGACTGTCTTGAAGTTGATCCTAAGTATAGAGGTAACAAACTCTCACATCAACTTCTGGATGTTGCTTGTAAAGAATTTGGCGCCACGGATGTAAAGATAAATAAGGATAATGAGAGAGCTATAAGAATTTTTAAGAAGTACGGATTTTCTCAATATGATGCTAAAGATAACAGCGTATATATGACGTATGAAGATGTAGCTACTGATAATCCTGTACTTAAGAAAGATGATGCCGTAAAAGAATCATCGAGTTATGTAGATAGATATGTAGAAGCATATTTACATCAGACTGCAGATGATTTAGCTATGGAATCTATTTTCGGTAAAAAGAGTAAGACCGAACTTATTGACATAGCTGTAAAGAAAGTAAAGAAAAAGTGTGATACCGAAACTAAGAAGGCATTATTTAAGGCAGTCATTAATAATAATGAGAAAGTATTTAAGCAAACCTTAGCTCAAATAACTAAACTTGATAAGAGATTTGAGAAGGGCCTTATTAGTGAGAAGGATTATAAGAAAGAGCGCAAGTCTGCAATAAATCTTCTTCACAAGACTATGATTGAATTTAATATCAATATAGATAATTTCATAGATAATAAGGATAGACCAACTATAGAGGAAATCTCTCAGTTTGGCGATATTATCAAACAAATAAAGAAATCATTATAAAAAATAAATACCACCTATGATTGTTAGTCATAGGTGGTATTTAATGTCTTACAGTGAGAACCTAGCTCTTCCTGTAAATTTTGTCTTGTCACCATAGATGTTAGAATCCTTAGCGACTTCAAAAGGCTTGTGAACGACTCTTGTGCCGTTCTCATCTATAGTTATAGAGATAATAGTTGTTGCGTACTTACCACATGTATCATCTCCAGAGACTATGTAGTAGACGGTTCCGGGTGCATAGAAAAAAGCTCCCGGAAGCTTTGTTTCTATCTCTTCATCAAGATATCTTTCGATATCCGCATCTTTGCCGTTTATCTTGAGATACGGCAGAAACTGAATTGCCATTTTTTCCATAAAAATTACCTCCTAATATTGACGAATTACTTCGTCTGTTGCTTATAAGATATATAATTATAGCATCATACCAAAACACACTCATAATGCAAAGATTCTAGAGAAAGGAGTGAAACATATTGGCACTGGTACTCAGCTCTGAGAAGTCTCATTTTGTGAATAAGATTACAGAAACTTATTCAGCTAATAGACTTGGTCAATATTCTAAATATCTAGATACAACTCCAACCTTTGTTACATATTATTCCGTCAACTTAGCACGTTCTAGAGCAGATGTTGGCACAGGAATGATTAATGAATTAATATCACCGGGTTCGCCGTTAAGATTTAATAAGATAACTGAGTTCCCTATATATAAAATGTCTCAATTGATACCTAATGGTACATTTGAAGACGGTGATTACGATGTCGAGATCGAGATATCTGATATTACTATTCTTCCGAGAACCTTGAAACCTCGTGGTGATGATTTTATATTGATAGAACTTCCAAATACACCTAAATTATTATTTAGGGTCACCAATTTTAAATTAAATACAGTACAGTCTAATGATTTCTATATGTTAGATGCTGATTTGTTTGTAGTTGGCGATGGAGTTGAAGCGATAGAAGATCAAGTCGTAGAGAGATATCACTGTGTATTTGAAAATATAGGAACTCAGAATAATTGTTTTATTACAGATGATCAATATGCTGATTCACAAAAGATGCTTGGTGTACTAAATACACTTGTAGATCTATATCATCATATGTATTATTATCCTAATGAGAATATCTATGCGTTTATAGACTATATTTATAATGATACATCATTTGTAAATCCTGATCCTCATTGGGATGAGTATGCATACATATTTAGTGGCGGATATACAATTGACCCTACTAAATTACGTACTCCTCCATCTAAAGATGTAACACACTATGATATTTATCTCATCAAATTTATAATGGATTCCGGGATTTTCTTCAATTCAGATGATAACTCTACAACATCCATTGTGACTTATGATGATTTTGAACCGCCTAGATTTGATTATATGTTTAATCAAACTATATGGAAAGCTCTTATAGATAAGAGTACTATACTTCTTAATAATCATATGTATTATTTTAATAATGGTATTAATAAGTATACTTCTATCATTAAGAATAACTTCCCTAATGGCATAGATAATACATTAGTATCTCTTGATAAAGATGTATCGGGCGTTCATTACTTTGATAAATATCTCTTAGATATGCTCAAGAATGGAATATCTGATAACGGAGATTCTAATAAGAAGAAGACTAACAGTGATATTGATATAGTAAATCTTCAACCATTAATAAATGATGGTAAAAATGAGATATCACTTAAAGACCATATAGATATAAACTTGTATAACTATGAAAAATCAGAAGAAGAACCTTCTGATGGAATAGATCCTAGTTTGAAGTATATATTTATGATGATTTATAACTATATAAATGGTATAGATTTTTCTATAGATGGTGATTTACTGATAAGATACTTTAGTAGACCATCATTATGGAAGTTTAGATATCATTTAATTGTAATCTATATATTAAAGAAAAAGTATGAAACCATTTTTGCATAAAATAAAAATGAGGTGATTATAATGAAAGAAAAGAAGTTTAATTATTCCATGGATGAAATACAGGGTATATACGATGATATAAATACCATGTTTGCTCTTGAGGGTTTGTCTGAAGATGACGAGGATGACCTTGAAGATTATGATCCAGAAGATGATGTGGATGACGATGCAGATGATATCGATGATATCGAGGAAGACGAGTTTGATAAAGAGATAGATGATGATGAAGATCCTGCTGAAGAAGAGGATGATGAATATGATGACGTTGTAGAAAACGTTGGCATAAGTCATATGGATGATTTCCTTACAGCGGACGAAGAGGATACTGAAATGCTTATGCAGACAGATAATGCTATAGAAGCTGCATTTGGCCTTGATATTGAGCACCCAGAGCCGAAGTCTAAGGTTGATCCCGATGATATGAATTCCCCTGTAAGAATTAAGGATTTTGTATCAGTGCTGGATCCTAGACCTGATTTTGAGGAGAGAAGTGCTTCTGATATACTTGATTTATTTGAAGACACATATCTTAAAGACGATGATGAATAAAATAAATAGCTATACCAATTTTGGTATAGCTATTTTCATCGTAGCAAATTAAGCAAATTTACAGTATTTTAATTTTAACCAAAAGGAGAGTACTACTTATGGTCAACGAATTTGATAAGGGCATTACTTTTGAAGATTTAGATGGTGTTGATGATGTTGTTGAGGCATCCGATATAGCAGAAGATACAAAGAAAGATGATACCGAAGTTTCTGATTCTGGTATAATCGATTTATCTTCTATGGATTTTGAAGATGCTGGTACATACAAGCCATCACTTGAATCTGCAGACAAGGCTAAAATTAAAGAAATTGTGAGTCAGAACCTATCTTATATTGCTTCTAAGGATGATTCTGTTTTTGCACGTAAGCAGAAAGAGATAATCAAAGAAATTGAAGAATATAAGAAAAATCTTATTATTAACAAGGGCTTCACTGATGAGGAAGCATCAGCTGCTGCTGAAAAGAGAGCAGAGAAACTTTCTGTGGAAGCTACAAATGATTATAAGACTGAAAATCCCGAAATCGCTATTATTAAAGTAAATAAGACAGAAGCTGATAAGCTCGAAATTGATCCCGAAGATAAGCCTAAGGTTCATAAGGCATCTGCTATTAGACTTATCGAAGTAGAAGATGCTGACCTTAAGCATATTAAGATCAAGAAGCATCCTTCAAATGTTCCTGTTAGGATATCTAAGCTTAACACGTGCGCATTAACTAGACATACAATTCCATGTGTTAATACAGTGGATATGTGTACATTTGCGGGTACATCTACTATGCATATGGTAAATCTGTATTTTTCTGATGATGATTCTTATAAGACCAGATTAGCTAAGCAGATGGATTTGGCATATGAGAAGTTTGTATCATCTACTACAAAAGAGAAGTATACAGAGTCTGGTACAATAGCACTCACTAAGCAGGACTTCCTTAATTGGTTCGCATTTGCGGATCTTACAGCAGCAATGTTTGCTATATATGTGGCTTCTTCAACAGAAATGAATACATCGCATTTCGAATGCCAGAATGAAACTTGCACTGATATAGTTGATGGCAAGCCCGAGAGACATGGATTTGATTATACATATAATTGCAAGGAAATAATGTCATTTAATAATGTTTCTGAGAAATTTAAGCCTGTGTATGATGCTATTCTTGCTAATAATGGCAATTTTGATGGCATGACGAAAGCACAGGATAAATATAATGTAGGCCATAGATATAAGTCATCTATTACTCATAATATATATGATATCGAAACACCTTCTTGTGCCAGAGCTTTGGCATTTGCTGATTGTATACCTAATAGCGAAGATGATGAAAATCAGCTTTCTGAGGTATACTTTGGCATAGCTATTCATATCGCAAAGATATATCTGTATCTTGGCGAAGAAGATGGTGAGCCTATATACACAGTGGTAACAGAACCTCAGGATATTTATGAGATAGTATCAGATGCTATAGAGCCTGAGTTTAATCTGTATACCAGAAAGCTCATTCCTGATAAGTCTTATACATATAATACCTCTATTACATATAAGTGCGATAAGTGCGGCAATGAGGTAACTAATAATGTTGATATGGCATCACTGGTTTTTCTAAAAGCCCAGAGAATGGGGTCGGAAATAGAATAATAGAATCATATTTCAGATATGTGGTAGATACACTGGAAATGTTTAAGGGTCAGTTATCTCTACATGATATCTATAATATGTCATATAAAGAACTAGGATATTTGCGGAAATTCAGAGCACCTATTATAGAAAGAATCAATAAGACAATGGGTTCAGTTGGTGCATTATTTGGATAACACATAGCCGTAAAATATTATCAAAATGACGGGAGTTGATTGGTAATGGATAAATCAAATTCTCGTATAAATATACTATCCAAAGTTGTAACCAGTGATGGCAAATTTGATGATAAGAAATGTCATCAAATATTAGGCGAATATTACGATAACTTTATAAATTTTTGTAATCATTTAAAGATACTCGATGATGTCGATAAGGTTACTGTTTGTGAATTTTCGCAATCTACTGCAAAGTTCACCATCCAAACTAAAGATGGTAGATTTATCGAGATTGAATCATAAATATTACACCAGTATGGATAAGTACCATACTGGTGTAATATTCTTAAATTTCACTTGTATATTCTATAAGTAGAATGGATAGAGAATATTGGCTGTGGTGTCGTCATAGTATTCTCATTAAAAGCCATTTACGACAGAGGTCGGACACGCTGTACACCCTAGACGCGTGGATGATTGCATGTCATCGGCGAGCAGCCTGACATGTCGTTAAGCTTCCTGCTGACTGAGGGAAGAAACGTAATGCGCAGTCGTGGGCAGGGTATACAATCTTCGGATTGTATACCCAACCCGTTTTATATATTTTTGCTTTCTTTTTTTGTTCATCTATCACGACATTGACATAATGATTTTTTAGAAAGGAGAGATTCATTATCATGGATAATCCTAAGGTTGAAGCATATTGCAAGAGCATCGATAATGCTTTTCTTGAATACATGACAAATGATTGCCCAGATACTGAATTATGCAAAAGGGTATCTAATGGGCTGAATAAAATTTCCGGTGCTATTAAGTTAGATAAAAATTTTACCGTTTTAATTATAGATGGTAAAAACGAATTCTGCGGTATCAAGGTATATCCTGATCCTGCATATATGCGTACTATTTATAAGAAGATTGATGAAACTTCTGCATTAGACTTCTGCAAGTCATGGCTCATAGATATTAAGCAATATGTAGTGGAGATTGATTCAAATTGTTTTAACAAATATTCTATTAATTTTACTAATAAGGAATTAACTGCAATGCTTTTACATGAGCTCGGTCATGTAGCATTTAGCTCTACTATTCCCGAGGTGATATATAACTCATATAAGATACATAGAGAAGAAATTAGATTTGGCAATAAGAGTGCTGTGAGAGTTGCTCAGCAGATATTCTATGCAATACCTACGCTTATTGCGTGTGGAATGCATGTTATAAGAGTAGGTAAAGACGGAAGAAAAGAGGAGTATATAGCCGATAAAATATTCGGTATAGAATCTTATAGGCCGTATCTGTATAGTGCAATCGATAAGATACTTCGTACTTATGGTACATCAATTTATCTTAATGAGGATAATCAGAAGAAGACCATAAGTAATTTAATCGAACAGTCGAATGTAAGTATTAAAGAGCTTTCTACAAGACGCAGAATAATCAAAGATGAGCTCTTATACCAGAGTGCCAATACTCATAGTAAGACATTGCGCAAAGCTTATGTTGAAATAATGGCTAAGCTTGGTATAGGCTTTACTGATAAATATAGTAATGCCACAGTTGCCACTGAATCAATACTCGATGCTATTGATAACGGAAAGTTAAAACTTAGTGGTATTCTCAATACATTTAGAATGGTAGATAATCATAATAGCACATTATCTGCTATTGAATGCGCATTTTGTGATGAAAAATGTCAAGCTTCAAAGTTTGTTCCTACATTACCATCTAAGCAAGATTTTGAATTAATTGAGCTTAATATCGGTAGTATAAGAACCAATCTTGATAAGCTCGCAACTTTAGATGAGATATACAGACTTCAAGAAAATGTTAGCTCATATGAAACATATGCTCAAAATAACGGTACATATGATTTGTATAAATTTAAAATAGATCAGTGCAAAAAATCTATTGCACAATTAATTAATGCGACTAATGATGTCGATGTTACAGTAGTTAGGTTTACCGATTTTCTTAAGTATCCTACAGGATACGGAAATACTTAATGAAGGAGATGTCTAAAATGTCAAGACGAATAACCGTTTCAGATTCTGGTTTTATAAAGATATTTGGGTGTTATGGCCCTATAACAGTACCCATAAATTGTGAGGATGGCGTTGTTAAGTCCCTCATTAGTAGTGGTCATAATGTATATGAAGTAAAGGCAGGTAAGCGTAAGAGACTTACTATGAATGATTTTGTTGATAAGAAGGCAGCAAGTGCAGTTAAGCCTGCAGTTGCTCCCAAGGTTGTAGAGACTAAGGTTACTGTAGAAGAGACTGCAACTGTAGATACTGGTAAGGTATTTAATGGTGTTACTCCTACAACTTCTGCAACTGTACCTGAGGTAGCTAATGAGCCTTCTCCTGTAACTCTTACTAAGGCACAGAAGAGAGCTCAGAAGAAAGCAAAGTTCGAAGCTCAGAAAGCTGCAGAAGCAGAGGCTCAAACAGAAGCATCTGAAGCGGTTACTACTACTGAGACTTCCGAGCCTGCAGAGTCTACTGATTCCGAGTAAAATAATTGGGTATCGATAAATTCGATACCCAATATTTTTCATATTTTTTGCAGTATTTTTAAAAGCTTGGGATTTGCCCAATATATGTCAAATAAGTCTTTAAACATATTAGTCATATCTTTATTTTCGGTTTCGGTAAGCTCATCTAACATATAATGAATAATATATCCTCTGAATACAAGCGATCTATTATCCTTAGACTTCATATCCGAATGTATCTTTTTGGCAAGCGTATATAACATCAAGAATACAGACGCCCGTAGCTGGTTAGTTGTGGGTACGGCTATCTCATAATTAACAGACTCACTGTATTTATCAGCGAATGAATTTATCATATATGGACCAAATATCTTTTCAACATATTTGGTTGCTTTGGGAATATCTTTATCTATTTCCTTTGCCAAATTTAATGCCCTTTTATCAGTAACTATGCGCTCCATGAAATAATTATACCATGCAGCATGTCCATTCGTATCAGAAGGTTTACCTATATTGCTAATAAGCTCAATGGATTTTTCTATACTAGCCACATCATTGATTTTATTAGTAGAAGTACCTTTGTTGAGGCATTCTATATCAAATTTAAGTTTTTCAATTATCAATTCTAATTGCGACATATTAGATCCCCCATAATCAATCTGTTTCTTTGACTGAATACTCGACTTTAATGTATGATATTACATCAAATGCTATCGCGCTTCTGAGCGTAGAGTTATTCTTAATATCTTTAAGAATGTTCGGGAAAATATCGCCGAGTATAACGCCATCTTCTACTAATGATTTTATTTCTGCTATAGGCAAATAATCTTCCGGGGTATAATCAAATACAGTATCATTATTTAATGTATCAAATATATAATATAGCACATCAAATATATTATCACATATAATTGCCAAATTGGGATCCTTTGTATATGACTCTATAGCATTATATGTGCCGCTCTTTTGACTTCTCTCGGAACTCATCATAGTAGCCAGCGCTTCTTTATTTTTCTCTATATAATTTATGGTTATATCGGTTATGATAGACTTATAATCTATTACGAGTATAGTGTATAAATAAAGTATAAGAACAAATTTGTCATTGTCAGACGCATTTTCTAGCCAGAATTCATCTATATTGATTCCGAATTTCTTGCATATAGCTTCTGCGAACATTAGTACTATTATATTGAATTTTTCAGTACAATCCGCATATTTATCTTCATCCATACCCATTTCTAAATCTGGTTTTATAGAATAGTATTTGGCATATAATGGTTTAAGATGATCTATAATTATTCCGCATGTAGAATAATCCGATGCAGAAGTTATTTGATCATTAACTACCTCTCGCATTTGATCGATATCGAAATAATCCAATATGTCATCTGCTTCTATAAGATTGTAATTATCCGTAATGATCACTCCTTACGTTTATGAATTATATAAGCTGTCGATATATGTATTATTTATTAATAGTAAGTATGTTTTTTTATCGATTTCCTAACATTAAATTATATATTTTAGAAATGCCATAAAATATACAAGGGAGGTACAATCGCCATGAATGCAAATCCAATACCAAAACTTAATGATTGGGAACCTAATGAAAGTGATGTCATTTTTGAAATAATTCCCAATGCAAATAAAATCAGGGCAGTTCTCAGTAAGTGCAAATCACTTGAAAATGCTCCTGACGAACTTAAAGAAAAGCTAATGCTTTTATCAACATTTTCCATACGGTGGAAACACTATATGGTAAGAATGCCTGACATTACGAAAGCAATAAATTACTTTATAACATTCTACGATGAAGATGATGAATATATGCTGGCATTAATGTCTTTAAAGTATCATGTAGATTCTGACAGGTGCAAAGATGTTTCTACATTTCAGACATTATTGTTACACATAATGATAACAGATAGTCTTACAGAAAAGATTAGAAAAATGATACGCGAACTTGAACCGGCTAATATAGAATCGGAAAAAACCACATCTTATAAATCTACACCAAAGCTTACAAATGAAGATGCAGAAAATATACTTCTGTTATCTTTCTATTTTAGGTTTATTCTACCTATTGTAATTCATTGGTATAATTTACCATCTACCGAAGGTATAGCCAATGAGAAAAATTATATACAAACATTCGTTTGTATATTTAAAAGCGTTGTAGAAAAGATTGGCAAGGGTGCTATCAATGTATATATCTTAATAAAACAGCTTATCAATCATAGAATAGGCAAAAAATTTAATTCTGACATAATTATTCATGAGAAGAAAAAGGAAAAGAATGGAACAACCGATGCTTCTTATTGCAATGAGCTTAGTGACGAAATTCTTCTTGTTAAATCTCTTTATAAGATTGATTACAGTAAATCAGTTGTATCTTATATTGATGGCATAATTGGTCAAAACTATATGCAATATAAAGTCGAGAACTTTAAAATCAAAACGGTTGGTATTTCTACAGAAGAAATAACTAAGGATTCTGATGATAGTTTTTCTCATCTGGAATCTATAGAGATGAAAACATATCGTGTTAATGACGGAAATAATATTATAGAAAATGCCAATATAGAATTAGCCCTTAATAGAATAGATACAAGATTTAATATAAAGATTAGCAATGAACAGCTTGATTGGTATAACGAGCATATAGGAATTATCAATCCATTAGCTAAGTATTTCGTAACATATTTCTACCAAAATTTCTTTGGCGAATCATCCTTTATAGATTTATTGGATAGGCGTACTACAATAAAGCTGATATTAATCATGAAGTTCTTTCTGGAGCTTAAAGGATTTAAAATAATCCCGCAAGTTTGCACAGCTTCAATGGTTATAGAAAAGGAATCAGCTATAAAAAATAGAAAGTTTAATGACAAATTCGAGAACTCACAAATCAATAATGAAATTATGACTAACAAGTTCTCGTATATAAAAGAGATAATCGGCAAAGATGATATTATAAAGAAGTATGTATCGAGTATAATCAACTCAACATTCACGCTTGTTGATGAGTCTGAAAAGCTCAATGGACTAGTATGCAGTAATCTTAAACAGGATGATGTTATAGATGAATTCTGCCAATTCTTGCTTATAAACATATAATTTTTAAAAATACAGTATGGGATATTATCTCATACTGTATTTTTTTATACATTTTATGATAAAAATAAAACAAAAAAATATAGCCCACCGAAGTGGGCTATATTTTCATGCCTTATGAAAGCTGTTATAAACAGCCTTCTTTTGCGGGGTTGAACCCGCGTTGGCATTAAACAATTTACAGTTAACAGCTGCGTTCATGTAAAATTCGATCTCGTCAGCCGGACATCCACGGCGGGCAAGCTCACATGTTCCGGCTGCAATAATCGCGGCAGCCTTGGTACTTATATCAAGGTCGTCGCCTTCGGCGGCGTGGACATACTGCAAACCAGCGTCCACATAGTTCATTGCTGTTGCTGCTGCGAAAACTAGCTTTTCATTGATTTCAATGCTTGTCATAATAATCTTCCTTTCTACTAACGAGGGTACACGTTTGGTATCCTCTACTGATTATAGAATATACATATTAAAAGAAGCAAATTACGGCTATAATATTATTACATATCTCACATATTTCAGCCAATGGACATTTTTATAATTTTTACAATAGTTATTTATTAAAGGGGTGATTAATTTGCCTAATAGAACTATAAATTTTAACCCTGTTAAATTTACAGGTAATGTAGCCAAAACGTTTGTTAGTGCGACTACACAGGTTATATCTAGTTATATGCCTTTTACATCCGACATAATATCGGGTGCTAGTGATGCTATTTTTGAGATAAAACATTATGTCGCAGATAATAGACCGGATAGGAACAATCGTTCGGAATCCAGTTTATTAAGATCTTTTGCCAACAGAAGTAGAGATGCTGCGAAATTATTAATAAGCGATATATCTAGTGGTGATCTTAGTTTCGAGACATCAAGAAATGCGATTGGTGATTATTTATCACGCTATAAGAAAGATGAATTCGATTTTGGTGGCGTTGATTTTGGCAATATAGATTTTGATTCTGATGATAGTGATGATAATAATTTTGCTGATGAAGAATCATTTACTGCATCAGATTTTGCTGAGGGTATGTATGCATCAACCTCTGCAACAATAGGCGCAATTGAAGTTTCGTCTAAAAATATTGCGCTTATGAATGCCAAGAGCAATGATATTTTGGCAAATAAGCTTATATCGAATAATATGATTAATATGACACAAACTATGCATATGATGGATGTGGTAAATAAAAACATTGTATCTGTTAATAATAATCTAACTAATATAGTTGAATATTACAATACAACTATGAATAGCTTTATTGAAAATACTACAACTCATTTTACTAAAGTTGAGCAATTTATGGATCTGGTATCCAAAAAATATAAAGGGGAAGAAGCACAGGAAAGGAAGAAAAGCAGAAAAATATTTGATGGTAATATTAACTTTGGGAATTTATTTACAAAAATAATACGAGAAGCTGATAGTGAGTTCTTCGGTGGAAACACAACTTTACAATCAATAATTAAAACCATGACCGGCGTCTTTGTTGGTGATAAAATGCCAAAATGGATGCAGGACATGGAAGGATATACTGATTTTGGCGAAATGCTTAAGAGTGCAAATCCAGCGAGAATACTAGTTGAGCGTTTTTTACCAGATTTGCAGCAGTTAAAACGTGTCGATGCGATAACTAAAGCATTAGTTAAGGACTTCCGTAATAAAATTATCGCAGAAGTAGACGATGACGATGCATCTATAAAGGGAAGAATTGCAAAAATAGTTAAAGCAGTTTTGAAAGATGAAGAAGATGAATCCAATGTCAAATATTACAAAAAGCGTGATATTTCATGGAATACATCTGATTCAACTGTGCTGCAAAATATTATCCCAGATTTATTAAGTGAAACTAATACAAATTTATCCACTATTAATAATAGCATTGTCAATATTGTTGAACTTATGGAAAATAATGTTGATATGTATAAAATGATGTATAAGTCTATTGATGCAATGCATCATGATCAATTAAATTATTTTAAAGATAATACAACTAACGGTTCCAATTACTACTCCGAGCGTTTAAAGATAGAAACTAAGCGTGGAAAAAGCGACTTAAAGAATATGGATAAACGCAACAGGAAATATCGTGACAATAAGAATTTTAGAGCAGGCGACTTAGAAAAATCTAAATTAAATAATCTTACAATGTTTAATGATGAAACCGGCGAAGTTGATAAAGTAGCCGATATAGTAGAGAGTGATCAAAGGCGGAAGCATTCAGCATGGCGTACCGGTGCGCTAACTGTTGCAACTGCACAGAAAAATATATTATTCAAAAATGGACAAATTACTGATGAAGCCGGTTTAGCTGCTGAATATGGAAGTATTGATGCTGTTAAGGAATATAATACTAGAGTAGGATTACTCACACAAGCATGCTTTGATGAGCGCGATTACACTGACGCCGGAACCAATATTGGCGTGGCTGATATAATTGATAAATATGAGCATACAATCAATTCCGATAAACTTTTAGATGCAATGAAAAATATTGCATTGGATGCCGGATTTGATTTAGATGTATCTGATTCTAATATGGTTGACTTTGCTAATGCTATGGCCGAAGCACATAATAGTCGTGTTACAGCTATTAAAGATTATCATAATAGATTTGATAGTAGTCCAAGATTGAAAATGGCGTATAAAAAGCATGACGCAGTTACTGGAACACGCAGAGGATATGGACATCAATATGAAGCAGATTTTAATGGCGCTAGTCATACGTCTGATGCTTATTTTGACGTATTAAAGAATAGCTATAACGACTTCGTAGTAGATCTGTCAGTTCGTGATATTAAGGAAAAAATAGAAGCTGCAAAAAGACAAGGGATGGATGATACTAATCCATATATTGTTAGATACAAACAACAAATGGACAGAATTGTTGAAGGCGTTAAGAGAGATTTAAGAAAAGAAGAAGAGGGCCAGATTCATAATTTCACATATGGAAATAATAAGGCCAATACACTTTTTGGCAGTTTTTTGCATACTGGTATGAAGCGATTTGAGCACGGTGTTTCAGATTTCATTCGTGGCGATCTTGGAGTAAAAGATGGATTAATAAATATTGTACATGAATTATTTGGTGGTGGCGTTTCTGACTTTTTAGAAGATGCCAGGAATTATAGAGAATCACGGAGAAATGGACAGCGTTATCAAGTAGATTTTGACGATGAAACAGGAAAAGCACGTATTAGACCAACCGTGAATCTCACCGATCTTAATAATACAGACTTGCCATTTGGCTATGCTGTAAGAATGAATGAAAATGGTGAACCAGTTGGAGATCCGTATCCTATTAAAGATGCAAAAGGTAGAACGTGGGAAGAATATCAAAAAGAGCAAGAGAATAAAGGATATGTATTCGATGACTCGTCTCTTAGATATAGAGATGAGAATGACAATGCTATATCTGATAGATGGGTACCTAAGTATAAGACCGGTGCGATGTATATCGATGAAGACAAGTTAGTTCAGGTTCACGAAGGTGAAATGATTCTTGATAGAGCATTATCTGGTAATGTACGTGAAGGCGTTAAAAACATGATAAACGCCGGTGGATGGGGCTCACTGTCAGAGAAGCAGCAAAGTGAATTAAAGGATGCAATTAGTGCGAGTGACGAAAGATTTAAAGGCCATGAGCAAGAAGTCATAGATTCAATAAGCCGAGAAATAGAAAAGCATAAAAATGAAGATAAGATTACTAATGTTGATCTTAGTAAAGAAAGTGTATGCTTCATTGAAAATGAAAAGTCTGATACTTTTATGTCATTTTTATTAAAGCGTCTTTCTGAATTATCGATAAATTTAGGTATTATAACACGCTCGACTATTGGTGAACATGTTGAGTCTATTGCTAATGATTCAAATAATAAAATGAAAAATATTAAAAATAGACTTACCGGAGATAAAGATGAAAATTCAATGTATAGTGGTGGCATTTTATCAGATAGATTAAATACCATAAAAGATGCATTAAATCATCTTAGATTTGCATATATTGACGGGAAAGGCTATACAGGTTTTGCCAGAGATGAAAACGGCGAAATTATAAAAGATGAGAATGGTAATAGAGTCGTTAAGACGTATGATAAAAATACAGATGAAACTAATGCTATCTTAGTTAAACTTAAGAAACAAGCTATAGAAAATGCCGAGAAATTTGCTAATGACCATGGATGGGACGATAAGCAGAAAGCTGCATATGTAAAATCTATCAGTGAAATGATAGATGGTATGCCTGGTGCATTATCTGGCGCTGCATTTGGATCATTCTTTGGTCTTGCAGGTACAGCAATAGGTGCAATCGGTGGATTTGCATTTGCCAATAAGACTACAAGACAAGCCGTATTTGGCGAATTAGTAAAAGATAACGATGGTCATCATCATGTAGTTGGTGGTATATTCGGTAGATTTGAAAATAAATTAATTATGACAGCAGAAGAAGTTAAAGATAATTTTGTTACTGCTGCAAAAGAAGTTGGCCATAATTTAAAACTCGGTATAAAATCTTTCTTAGAAAGAGTTACCGGGAAAAAAGGCGAAATAAGTGAGAATATAAAGAAGATATTTGATGATTTAGAAAAAGGTAAAGGCATTGGCGGACATTTAATACATGGTATAAAAGATACAGTTTCTAAAGTTGCAAATGGCGTTACTGATATAGCGTCGGATGCAGTAATAGTTAGTTCTAAAGTTATATTTAAAGCCGTTGGATTACCTTTCAATCTATTATCAAGTATAATTGGTGGTAAAGAATATAAAAAGCATAAGCGTGAAGAAAAATTTGCTAGATCAGACGCTATAGATGATGAATTAATAGGTAATCTGAAAAGATATGGAATAAATACCGTAAATGCTACTAAGGGCATACGCGACGCGCTTTTTAAGGAAAGACATATTAATATTGCTGGTAAAGGACCAATTGCTGCTATTAAACGTAATTTTGAATATACTAGTCTTGATAATGAGCATCGCGAAGGTAAAGATAAACATTTATTTGGCGAAGGCGGCAAACTTGATAATTTTATTGACTCTGTTACCGGATTCTTTACTGGTGGCCATACATTTAATGGGGCTATTCAATCAATAATCGCTGCTATTGCATCTGGTGCATTTCTCGCTCTTGGTAATCCTGTCGCAGCTACTGCGGTAATGGGATTTGCCGGAATTGATGCTGTTGTAAAACAAATATTTGGTCTTGGCATTGCGCAAGCTGGATTAAAAGCAGTGCGTCGTTTAAAAACACGAGTCGATAGAAAATTTAGCAAAGCACGTGGAGTTGCCGGTGCTTTGATGCATGCAACTAAACAGCGTTTGGGTATTAATGATGATGGATATTATGCAAAGCAATTAATCCGTGGAGATGATGCTAAGTATATCGATATAATGAGCGACGTTGGAATGAGCGAAGAGGAACAAGCTGAATTCCATGAAACAACTAAGGGAGTTAAAAACTATAAAGAATATAAAGAGAGAATTAAATATTTGAAAAATAAAAAGAAAGAGAAAGAAGCTAATGGCGAAAAATTAGGCATAGATGAAAGTAATGAATTAGATAAATTAAATAAAGCGAAACATGTATTTTCGAGATTAGAAAGCGGGCTATCCGACGAAGAATTTAATGAGTTTCAAAGATTAAAATCTATGAAACGTAAAGACATGACAAAAGAACAGAAAGCCAGATTTAGAGAGCTTAAAGATAAGCAAGGAGAGTTTGATGCTAAATATGGCAATTCAACTAGTAGATTTAATACTGCCCTTACAGCATTAGATCCAAGAGCTCTGGCTATGAGTCGTTGGAAAAACTCCGTATCGTCGATGAACGCATCCGAATACTTTAAAGAAGCCGGCATATCGGATGACACTGCAAAGAATGAACAAAATTATTTATATAAGAAAGCCTCTATTGCTCGTGAGAAAATATACAAGAAATTTGGAAGTAATCTTACTGATGCAGACTTTTTGGATCCAGATAAAAGAAAAGAAATGAATGAGATATTTAAAACAATTACTGGCAAGGATATAAGCAACTATAGTACACAAGAAGCAATGAATATGGTAAATTATTTTGATCCAAATCGTAAAACAGAAAGTGAAAAGGAGCAAGAGGAATATCATGTAACTGTAAAGGACATGCTCGGTTCTCTTAAAGACGCAGTTACTACGGTAATCCCTGAGAAAATAAATGCAATTATTGAAAAGATTGGTTTGAAAGAAAAGAATGAAGTTGGCACATCTGCTAAAACATCTGCAGATTTGGGTGTCGGCTCTTCTAGAACAAAATATGCAAAAATGCACGGTTTTGACATTAGCAAACTTAAACGTGGTGATGCTAAAGAAAAGGCATGGTTTGATAAAGCTGTGAATGATGGCGAGTTGGATGTTGAAACAATTAACGCCATTACGCAAGCGGTTGCCGGGCACGATAAAGTTACTGAGGAAGATTATAATCAGTATGCATCTGGTGCGACAAATATTCCTCATGATCAAATTGCGAAATTACATGCAGGTGAAGCTGTGCTTGATGCTGAAACTGCTAGCACATTTAGAAAAGGTGGATTTGGATTAGCAAGTGGTTTGAATGATGTATTTGCTTCTATTAAATCTCAACTCGGTGAGCTTGTAGGTGTATTCAAAGGCAATAAACATGGCAATGGCGATGAAAAGAAAGGCTTCTTAGATAAGATGAAAGAAAGCTTTACCGGTGTTGGACAAAAAATATCCAATTCCGTATTTGGAAGTGGATTGATACCTATAGATCCGAAAACTTTAAAGCCTGATATACCTAAGATTTTAGCTAGAGCCGCTGCATTATTAGGCGGATTAGCTTTTGGTGCACCATTAATTGCAAAGCTTGTTGAAAAATTAAAACCTATCTTAGAACCTATATTTACTGGAATTAGTAGCTCGATAAAAACTGCATTAGGCTTTAGTGCCGATCAAACGTGGGGCGACATTATCGCCGACAAATTACCAGAGGTGATAGATCCTATAATAAAAGGTGCAGGAAAAATAATCGTTGACGCATTTAATATTTCAAATAAATTTTGGCAAAAAGTTGGGGATGCCGTTTTTGATGCAACAAACAGAGGAAAGGCCGATAATGATATTAATAAAGATAAAACAGTGCCCACTTATTTGGAATACGCTAAAGAACGGCGCGGACAATTAGAAATCGATAGTGATGCTTATATAGCATCTGAGGAAGTTGCCGATAATTCTAAATATAAAACCGATCAAAGTGCTGTCAAACGTGACTTTGCGAGTCAGCTTGATGAGCAACTTCTTATTTTTAGATTATCTAGTTATCGCACAGCATTAATTAATGCAGCCATCAAATATGCAAATACATGGAATTATTATGGCATTATTTATAGAAGTAATGCTGCTAAAGAATTTGAATCATATTTAACGAGCGCCGAGAAAAAATTTATACACTCACATGTGGATGTGGATGAATCAAAATTGATGTTTAATGTAGCAAAATACAAAGAAGTAGATGACGAAAAAGACTTTATAGATGTATTTACGAACACGGCGGGCATTAAAATAATATATGAATCAGATAAAGAACTATTTCTAGTTGCTAATCTTGAAAAGGTATCAAAAGGCTCAATCAATTCCGCTAGAGATAAAGTTGATAAGCGTATTGGTATATTAAATGATTTAAGTGGAGAAAATATTTTGAATTTTGGAACCGCCTACTGGAAAAATTCCAAACTAAATGCTTCTAGAAAAAAGGATCCAGTATATTATGATACAACGTATTTTGATAGCACATACACTGATGAACCTGCTGTTGGAGATGGTATCGGATACGGCTATGCTCAGAATGACCCCAGATGGGCTAATATGGGATACGGCAAATTTAAAAATGGGCATACTTCAACTATCGGTTCTGGTGGTTGTGGTCCAACTGCATTGTCTAATGTTTATGCTAACCTCACTGGCAAAAATATCAATCCTGCACAAATGGCGAGATTCGCTCAATCCAATGGATACAACACCCAAGGTGGTACATCTGCCGGATTATTCACATCTGGTGCAAGAAAACTTGGCTTAACATCTAATGCTATTAGTAAGACTGGTTCTTCTATAGGAAGATCTATTAGAAATGGTAATAATGTACTTATAGCTGGTAAAAATGGTCCATATACTAAAGCTGGGCACATTATGTCTATACGTGGTGTTGACAGATACGGAAATGCTATTGTTGACGATCCATTAAGAAGAGGTGCTAGACATATTCCCATGAATTCTCTTACTAAGGGAATGACTCATGCATGGTCTATAGGTAATGGCATCGGATTTGGTGATACTCCATTAGAATGGGCTGGAAGAATTACCGGAGCTAATTTTAATGTAGCAGATGGTGGATCATTTGGATACGATGAAAATATTGATGCGGGTTGCTTCTTTAATTCAATTATAAATGGATATATAGCTACTGCTGTAAATTCCGGTATGAAATTTAGTGAGTTACAATCTCTTTTATCACCAGAAAAAATACAAAAAGAAAGCGGACTTATAGGAAGCAATGGATATGTTAGCGATCGTGACGGATTGATTAATTACATGAATAGCAAAACTGGGCTGAATATATCAGTAACTGATGTAATGGATACATCAAATGGCTCGCAAACTAAAAGAATTGTAAATAGTGTAAGCGAAGGCATACCGGTTGTTCTTCATACAACAAACGCTACACAGGGCACTGCACTTGGTAAAATAATTAATGCATTTGGTAGAAAAGACGGAAGATGGCTATCTGAGCATGCTATAATGATACCCGGAACAGCTAATGGAAAAATAGTCATAATCAATCCACGTAGTAGCACTGATCAAATTAATACAGATTATGATATAAATACTCTTACCGATGCTATTAATAATAATTATTTAAGACATACTATTTCGTTTACTGGTGGAAAGAGCGAACGACAGATATTATTTGAAGAGCTGACAAAAGCTGCTAAGACGGGCGACTCTTTTGCGGGTAAGACATTTGTTGAGCAATTTGGCGCATCGCCTGGTAAATACAAAACTTACATGGAGTATATTAATAATAGACCTATTAAACAAACTAGCGCAAATGATGCTAGTAAAACTAATATCAATAATAATTTAGCTGGTGCATTAGCTGATACATCAGGAACAACTGCAAGTGGCAGTGGAAACTGGTTAAGTGATCTTATTTCTAAACTTGGTACGTTTGCGTCTAACTTATTATCTGGATTGATGTCTGGAGATTCTTCGCATTTATTGGATGGCGTATTTGATAGTAATACATCTTATACTTCCACCATTGGAAACTACAGCGGCGGCGTAAGTGGTACTACTACAGGCGGCAGTTTCATCGGTACGGAATCCGAATTCAATTCATTAAAGAATGCTGCAATGTATGATAGTAATGCGTATGACGCATTTAAAGCAAAATATGGATGCAAACCAAATGATTTTGCATCGTTTGATGATTATGTAAAGGCTCATGGTATTTCTGTTACTGGTACTTCTATTGACGGTTTTGCAACACCAACTAGTATGCTTAGCGAATATAATGCATTACCATCATGGGCTAAAACGCCACCACTAAGAGATATCACTAATATTAATGATTACGCTAAGGCAATTAGTTATACTTCTATGATTGCACCGTTAGGTGAAGCTGGTGTTAAATTCCCACCAAAATCCAGAGATGAATTAAATAAAATGTATTTCAGAATTTATAACGATGTAAATGCACCTTCATTTGGACGCCGTGGTTTCCATTTTAATCCAAATAGAACTGGCGGATTTCCTGGAGATGATATATTAAACATATTGCGTAATTCTGACAATGCGACTGTTAAATCAGACGCAAACAAATTGCATGAATATATATTTAACAATTTTAGCAGTTTCCCGAAATCTCCAAATTATTATCAAATTGACGAGAGTAAAGGGTATAGCAAGGAATTTTTAAATGCACTTATTCAAGCAGAAGATGCATTGAATATGCAGTTACATAGTCAATATTTTAATATGCTTCGGTCAGTTGCTCCAAATCTTACAGATCCGCGTGGATATGTGCTTGCTGGTGATCTTATGGGCGTTGCACCATATGGCGTACAGGAACAACTCGCAGGTTCGACAACTTTTGATGATGTATATAATAGATTAAAAACACATTGGGGATCATCTCATGGATCACGTATCGACAGAACATACGGAGCAATTTTAAATGGTCTTAATGGAATACCATCATATGATAAGTATGTTGGCTATGGTGATGCTGGATACAATATGCGAGACAAAATGCATATGTATACCGATGATGTTTATATGGGTGATGCTGATCATCCTATGAATGTTACTATGGATAGTACACCTGTTACATCTAGACTTGACAAACTTGTTGAACTTGTTGATACTGCACTGAATGGCAAGCCAGAACCAGTCTCAAATGGTTCTAATGCTAAATCAGTAAGTATTGGCAATGGCGATAGAAAACCGGCTATTAAATCATCTGACTCAATGAAAGGAACTACCAATATAGGTCAACATGATAGATTGGCCGACATACATAATAGACTAGCAAGACGTACACGAACAAGTGTAAATTATAATCAACTTTAATATATATCCCACTATATACTTACTGTATATAGTGGGATATTCAATTTTTTGTGGGTATTTCGACAAATATGTAATTTCACAGCATTTCAAATGAGGTGATAAAGATATGGATTATTTAAATTCAAATGACGTACAAGCTTTAGGGTGTCATTATGCGAATAATGAGATATCATTCCATCCGCTTAAGGATACGGACGTTCAATTATATGGAAAAGGTGACGCTGACATAGTCACATTTAAACGAAATAAATCTTATGCAATAATAGGAAGATCACGTTCGGATGAAAACGAATTTATAGTTAAAATCGGAGATAATAAATATGCAAAGATGACATTTGACATGTCTAGATATAATAGAATATTCGGTACACCTGAGAATTCGTATTATAGCAAAGCAGATTATTTAGCTAGAGGCACTCATAACGGTGCATTTTCATTTGATAGCAATGGAAGTGACATCAATTTCAATCAATTTATGAAAGATATAGATGATAGCAATGCTGCTTTAGAGAATGCCGACGCAAGTGGAACTACTGGAGCAGCTGATAATGCATTTAGTAACACCAGTAAAGCATTAACGCCGCTCAATGAACAGATTGTAATGCCGAGTGATCCAATGTCATCCGATATTGCGAGAACTATACTAGAACCAACAATTAGATCATATGGTATACCGCCACAATGGACCAAATATGTAGATCCACGTATTGGCGGATTTGAAATGCAAAATACAAAGATAAAAGTTGGCCTAGGCAGACGGTATACAGGAGTTACGATTTCGAATCCCACTATACTTGAGTTGGCTCCGGGATATATTAAATATTCTAATTGGCTCGATGGCACAGATTTAGCTGACTTAGCTAATGATTTTACAACGAACCAAGGCGAGTCTGCAGCGATGGCACTTGTTAGTAGGTTTGCGGAGCATGGCAACAATTTCTATTCAATTCAACCTTGCTTTGGTAATAACTCTTACGAAATGGGTAGATATGGTGCTGAAGATCGTGCATATAAAGTGCCAGGATATATTACATATGTAAATGTATTAATGGGAGTTGCTGCGGTATTCTTATCAAGAGTAGAAGAAAAAAGATCAAATAATGGCGCAGCCACTGCATCTTATAACACAAAAAACTATAAAAAATATACAAGTGCAGGAGTAGCTATAAACCTACCGCCATTATCGCAGAGGCTACCACAAAATATAACAACTGCACAGTCATATTCACAGATGGATTGGATAATCTATGATAAGCCAACGGGATATCTAACTATTGGCGGTAAAGTTATAGGATCATTAAATGGTGCCGATTCTGACGATACATCAACAAACGCACACGGAACTAGATTTGACTATTTAAGATTCTATTTATCTGGTTCAACATCATCCACAGATGAATTTAGTACATCTATAGATGAGTCAACATTGGGCACATTAGCTTCAACACTAAATGTTGCTTTAAAAGAAACAGCATATTGGCTTGGATCAGTTGGTGGCAGTTTTCTTGCAGATGTGGGAGCTGGTTTTGATAAAGTAATGAATTCTATACCAGGCAATCCATTAGCTGGTATATTTTCTATTGGCGATTTAATTGGTGGTGCTAAATTGGTATTCCCTAAGATAATTACCGATTCGCAATATGGTAAATCGATATCGTGCGAATGTACATTTCCATCTATATATGGCGATGAAGAAGCCATATATTTAAATACGTTTTTATCTTACTTGCATTTATTAGCATTTGTATTACCCCACCAGGTGGCATCTAAATTGGAAATGTACACATTTCCATTTTTAGTTAAAGCTTTCTGTAGAGGATTATTTAATACCGAATTGGGTGCAATTACATCATTTAGCGTTAATAGAGGCGGCAATGATAATGCATTATGGTCGTTTAATGGACCGGCTGAAATAATTACTGTTAATTTTGAAATAACGCCGCTTATCAATAATTTAGTAATGACATCTACTAGAGACAATCCTGGGTGGTTGTTAAAGAATAAAGGATTACAGGAATACATGTCTAGTATTGCTGCATTCGATGCACGTAATGATCAATATGAACTTGCAATAGAGTTATTTTCTGCAATGCTATCAAATCATGTATCTGCAAAAATATCCGGTATTCTTTCTCCATTACTTCAAAGTGAGTTTATTACAGATTTACGCGAAATTATACAAAGAGTTGAAGCAGTTGCTCCGTCAGTTCAAAGCGCGGCTACTGCAGCTTTAAGTGAAATTGCACAAAGAACCGAAGCTGATGGACTTGGAGGCTTTTTTTCCGCAGCAGGTGATATACTTTCTCGAAATTTGGCACTAACTGAGGTTGGAAGTGCCGAACCACTTGATACAACCGGTGATAGAGCAAATTGGTATATAGACAATCAGCATGCAAATATAGCATCCATGTATGACATTTTATAATGAGGTAGACTAATATGAAAATGTCAGTTCTTAACAAAAGATATCGCGATTTATATGAAGAATTACCAGATGATTATAATTCGCAATTAGATTATATAAAATCTCATAATAAAATCGACCAATCTAAAGTTGATAAAGAGCTTTTATATATAGATAATATTAAATGGAATACTTTAAAATTTTCGTTTAATGTAATTCCACAGCCTGCTTGCAGGCCGAGACTTTCCAATGGAATATTCTATGTGGAAGGTGCAAAAGAAAATTGGAATTATGTACACAAAATAATACAAGATGCGGATGTTATTCATACATCTTGCAAATTACTTGTAGAAGCATATTTGCCAATTCCAAGTTCTATGAGCTCAACAGAAAAAATATTAGCACAAATGAAATATATTAGACCTATAGGAAATGGTGACTGGGATAATATAGGTAAAACATATTCCGATGCAATACAAAAAACTCTTATCATAAATGATAATATAATAATAAGTGGTACAGTTGAAAAATATTATTGTCTAAAACCACGGGTTGATATAACCATAGAATATCAAGATAATTATGATTCCAAATATAATAAGAGACGTATAGAGTCTACTAAATCATATAAAAGTTTACTTGATTCTAAATAATCTATTAATAATAAACTGTCTGAAAGGATTGATTGTATGGAAAATGTATTTTTAAAACACCATGAAATCAAAAATCAAATTAGGCAGATTATTACTAACGAATATCAAGAAAATCGAGATTTTACATGTATACCCTCAGATAATCCAACAAAAGATATCTTGTCTTTTGAGAAAGATGTCTGTAGGAAATTTAATGAACTAAGACCAGATCATATTGAACTAAAAAAATATATCTATATGATACCAGATATTAAGCATAATAGAATAGTAGTTAAATTTTGACAAAAATATTCCCTATACAGATTACCTGTATAGGGAATATTTATTTTACATAAATGTGATTTCTGCAGTATCTATACCGCTCTTAGAAATTTCATTGAAATCTCTATCTGAGATGTATGCAGATGTCCTAAGCTCTTTATCAGCAACTTCAATCTTGTCCATTCCGGATTTATCTTCTTTAAGAATAAGAGTTTCGATAAAGTTAATTATATTACCTAATGCTTTGATAGCCTTAGTCTGCTTATACAGTGCTTTAGGGTCATCTTCGTTCTTAGATACTTCTTCAATATATTCTTTGAGAGCTCCGCACTTTCTCTTGATATTAACAGCGGACTCAAAATAGAATGCTATGAAGAATCTTATGATATATACAAATGTTACTGCTACTATAGGTATTGCTGCTATAAGAGCAATAACAAGACCTACAGCTGCTGCATCTTCTACAGCATATTTACCATTCTTACTACGAATAACGCTAAAGAGTTTATTCCAAGAACCATCATGGAATATCTTTATCATCTTATCTGTATTTCTAAGATAAGTGCCATTTCTGCTTGCGCTATATTTAATCTTATATGGTAATTCTCTGGATTCGGCAATAGATACCTTTTCCATAAATCTGGTTACATCTACCATATTCATACAGATAAAATCAACCAATACACATACCAATGCACAGTATGTATTCTTGATGACATTATTATCAATGCGATATCCATATACAAAATCATTTTTATGAGTCTTGAGGATATCATATAAATCATTCATTCTTGTTAAATTAGTTACAGAATATCTAGACATATTATGAGCATCTGTAGAATAATGATAATCTGCATCTATCTTATTAATATAATTAATAGAAGTATTGATAATATAGAAGTCCTTCACCTTGGTTATATCACCTTTAGACCTATCTATATAGTCAAACTTTGTATGCATATCACCATCTACTGTATGCATCATTATTTCGAGTAATTTGCCCATGCCGGTATTCGCATCAATTGTTTCTTCATTTGCTGCGAGCATGTTATTAAAATTGAGATCATTATATAATTCTTTGCGTACTGCAATAGCTTCATTAGCCGGGAATGCAGATACAATATCATTAATAATGATATTAACATCACCAAGAGCTGTATAATTATACATATTACATCCCCTCCTTATCTGCCAAGTAATTTAAGCATCTCTCTAACATTAGTGAGATCATTATCTTTTGATTTATTAGCCTTCTTAAGATGCTCTATAGTTGTTTCAGTATAGTACTGATTACCATCGAGTAGTGTTGATACAAGATCAGTATCAGTATCTACTACCATGAGGCAAAGTAAGTACAGAGAGTCCATTAACTTAGCAGCTACATGCTCATCAAGAAGGTCAAAGCCGGATGTTTGCTTTATTAAAGCAACATCATTTTTGGTAAGTACTATAGATGTCAGGGGATTGATTGTAGTTTTGCCACCCTTAAATGCCTTGGAATTTCTCTTGCGCTTTCTAAGTGCAGCAAACCACTTATCATATTTAGATTTAGCCATTGCATCCTCTTTGATATTGGATACATTGAATATAAAGTCTTTAACAACTTTCTGCTCGCCACGTGTCCAAGATACGAACTTGAAACCGGTGTTATCATGCTGAAGTGCCTTTATGATATTAGCTCTCATTATATCTGAAGGGATAGACCTAGGAGCTGCAGCTACACCAATAACCGCTCTTCTCATCTGAGAGTCATCGCCATTACGAACAAAGAATTCTAATTCTATCATAGTAGGCTCCAGCTTAGTGAAATCCTTTGATAGATCTTTGAGTGTATTAGCTGCCTTAGGTGCTGTTTTAAGATCATTAGCGTACCGACCTTTATCACTAGTATCGCCGAGTTTACGTGCATTAAAAGTAGTAGCCGGTATATTAGCAATAGTACTTAAAGCATCATCTGACTCAGTTGCTGTAGTCATCTCAAGGTTATTTGATAATTCAGATATAGTATTTATAAGTGCATTTACGGGATTATACATCTCGTTTAACGTTGTTGATTCTACAGCATCAAGAGGAGTTTCCCAGAGAGACTCTAAAAATTCATCATCGTGCCCGCGCTCTATAGGAGTAGCGGACTTAAGAGAAATTTCAGCACTCTCAAGACTACCGATAGCACTTACAATACTCCCAGCCTTATAAATCATATTGCCGGCATAATCAACCATATTAGGTGTATCACTGTTAGAATGATACCTAGATAAAAGATCTCTTACACCTGCGGTCTGAGACGGATCAACACCAAATGCTGTATCTGCACTAAGAACCATAATCTGAAATGCTGCATATTGAAGCTCTAAAGCCTTTGCAATTATGATTTCATTCTCATATGGTATATCAGCGCTAATAAGTACAGGATATTGGAGTACCAGATCCTTTGCTAAAGCTGAAACTGAGGTCTTTCTATAATAACTCTGAGCCGTTTTTGCACCCATGAGGATAGGTTTTATACCTTCATTAAATGTTAAATCAAAATCGTTCACTTAGTTTCACTCCTTTACTTATTTGCAATGCAATTAATTAAAGTTCTGTTCATGGGTATATATTGCCCAGAGAATAAAAAAATATGGGCATCTATTTTTGTAGATGCCCATATTTCTATTTTATGTCAATGAAATATTATTGTCAGTTAAGCGCAAAAGTTCTTGGGGGTAAGTTATGTCTAAACATATCAAGATTACCGTCGCCACCATAAGCAGGATGATGATCGAAATAATTATCGACAACTTCCTCTCTTATCTTGGGGTCGAATAATTCCTTGTACTTTGCAACGTCCTTTACACCCTTAAACTTTTTATGCTTCTTTTTCTTAGGCTTATTGGTCTTAACCTTTTTACCATCAACTATGCATTCATCAATGTCGATGTATTTATTTTCAAGACCAATGGGTTCATAATATCTAGGGGTAAATCTATCTTCAAAGGGATGACGCTTACGTCTAATATCTATATAGTCATAATCTATGTCATAATCCCTATCGTATCTTCTGTTGTCTCTAGTAACTGCATCTGCTACATCATAGTATGATTCAGGTCTGCGACGATTAACTGCGATACCATCTTCTATGCCATAGTAATCACAGAAATCACGATGAGCTTCTTCCTTAATTTCCTCGCGAGCTTCCTGCACAACAGAAACACTGCCACCACTACTTGAACTGTTATTTCCAAGTATTTTATCGGCAATCTTGCTGCCAATTTTATATACAAGATATCCGCCTGCTATTACCAAGCCAACGGCTGCTACAGCACCACATATAGATGAAAGAGTGGGTGCAGCAATAGCTGTTGCTACTGCAGAAACAACTGTTTCAACGATTCCAGTAACAATTGATACAGCACCGTTTATGATGCTACTAAAAAGTCCCATGATTTTTTCCTCCTTTCAGTATTCACTTTCTACATTAATTCCCACTTATATCATATATAAATATAATTCCACCTTATCGGACACTTTTATAAGATTTTACCAACAAAAGAAGGTGAAAATAATATGGCAGACCCAATAAATCTCGCTTCAATTAAATCACACAGAGAAGCATCATATACTTTAGATGATGATACATATAATAAATATAGTGGACTTGGCGGTCTTTTAAATAGAGAAGATATTGCAAGTAATATGATTGAAGTACTGGGCTCTGAAAATAGAGCTGAAACATTTAATACAGATTATTTCAATAGATACAGACATATATACCCTGGTGATGAAATCAAATCTGGAAAAAAATATTGTTTTATAGTAAAGCCTGATTTAAATGTGTTGGGTGCAGTTGAAAAAGATCCATATTTTGCGGATATATATATGAATCGGCCTTATTTACTACAAGCGTTAACGCATCCTAATATCACTGAAAATGCTGGTATAACAGAGAGTAATCACTTTATCTCATTTCTATCTGATAGAACGCTTTCATTTGCTTTACCCGATTTACAGGTTGAAGAATATAAAATAGATCAGCCATATACCGGATTTTCAACATCATTTGCAGGTAACTCTAATAGATATAGGACTGATCAGTCTACACAGGTACAATTTAGAGATACCGTGAATTTAGATATAATGACATTATTTGATGCATGGATAAAGTATATTGATTTAGTATCATATGGAGTGGTTTCACCATATTACGATTATGCTACCGGAAAATTAACATATGGCACGCCGATTATAGACTATGCTACATCAATATATGAAATAATTACTAAGCCTGATGGCATGACGATTATATACTGGGCTAAAATAACCGGCGCATTCCCAACGACAATACCTCATAGTAATTATCAATTTTCATCTACTGATGAAATTGATAATGATATAGAGATACAATTTTCAGGTGGACTGCCTGAATTTCTTAATCCTCGAATACTTGCGGATTTTAATTATAATGCAGGTTTATTTGAAGAAGGCGAATATGGCGAAGCTATAGGTGTTAATAGAAGTATACTTTCAGGTACAAATGGCACTACAAGAATAAATTTGGGATTTGTACCAAATGCTAGGTTTGGATATGAAAATATGTCTACACCCGGAGGATCATCTATAGTTGGTGCGCCATATATTACATATGATGCGACACATAAACAGTATTATCTTAGATGGAGACCAAGACCTGAATCATAATACTAGATTTAAATAAAATAACATATTGGATTCTAAAAAGAAGGTGAATTATATGGCGTATGTAGATTATACTGATAAAGATGTCAGTATGCAAAAGTGGCTAGAAGAAATAGCGCCTAAATATTTTGATTTTGATGCATCTGAATTATATGCAACTTCGCAATTTGGATATATGAATGAAGTAATGTCTACAGTAGAGAATGATACGCATCATTCTGTATCTATCGCTAGACGTGAATTTTACCCAACAACCGCACATTATCTAAGATCTTTTTATAAAATGGCAGCTTTGCAGCAAATAGGATATCCATTAGCTAATCCTGCAACAGCAACTGCTATATTAATTCTTAGAGAATCAGATATTTTAACATATGGCGTATATGACGAACAAACAAGAATACGCACATTTGTATTGGATAACTCAGCTGTATTTTATGCAGGTTCAATTCCGTTTATGCTGGATTATCCCATAAAGATAACAGTAAGAGATTACAATATAAATTCTTCATTAGTATCATTAAAGCATGCATACACAGCTAGATATACTTCAGATACTAATAATAGCTTAAGCCATTCTAATCAGAAATACATAAAGTCCAGGGTATATGTACATGGTCCCGAGATACTTTTACTATTAAAGGTAACTCTTAGGCAATGCACAATTACCAGATATACACAGTCTATAAATTCAAGCCCATTGATTTCCAATATATCAATGGACTTTAATGTCGGTAAATATATGTGTAATTTTGAAGCATTCTATAATGAAGCGTATTCAGATAGTCCGACTCAACTTATAAAATTACCTGTTAATTCTAATCCTAGTAAAAAACCTTATTGTGAATGGCAAATGATTGATGATGAAAATCTCAGAATATCATTCCCGAATAATCCATATTTTAATCCTAAGTATAATTCAGACTTATCACTTGAAGTATATACTACATTAGGTGAATATGGCAATTTTGAGAGATATGATGGTCCATTATCATGTCAATTGCACTCGGATAAATATCCGTATAATAATTCTATTAGAATGACTGGTAAGATTACCGGTTCTTCATTGGGCGGATATTCAATGCCGACATTAGATGATTTTAAGAATGATGTAATAGCCGCATATGCAACTAATAAGACATATACTACAGACTCTGATCTGCAAGTAATGTTTGATAAGACTGCTCGTACTACTAGAAATCGTATAATATTCTCTAAACGTAGAGATGATTGCTTTGAGAGAATGTATGGCGCATATATGCTGTTAAAAGATGCAAGCGGCTATGTAATACCAACTAATAGTCTTACAGCTACATTTTTCAATACAGATGTATCGGTTACAGATGACGACGGTAATACCATAAGTAAGATGGGCTATAGAAATGGCGACGATGTTATTATTAAAGCCGGCACTGTATGGAGATATAATGATGAGTCACCTGAAAAAGTAGTGGAAGTTATTAAATGTACTTTAGACGAATATGGTAATTATAAACTTACACACGAAAGTGCCGGTAATATATATGCGTATACTTCTGAAGAAGAAGCATATTTTAAAGAAGTCGAATATCTCAGAGACGAGCAAAATCACTACGTGCCCCGAACAAATCCTGATGGCGAATACATAACTACCACTAATTTGTATTCATGGTTTAATAGAGATACCGGCGAATATGAGACTACAAATGAAGAGCAAATATATATAACAGAACTGAATGAATATACTATGACGATTGATAATATTCCGGCGTTAGACGATGAAGGTAATCCAATTATAGACGAAGAAACTGGATTAGCACTATACTATATACCTGATTATGGAATAATCGAACGCTCTATATATTCCGATGGTCGTAGTGGTATTATAACCGATGAGCGTAAATATTTAATATATCCTGATACGAATACTTCTCTTGTTTCTGTAGATAATGCTACATATGAAGAAATTTATGAAGCAACATATGAAAGCTTTATGAAATTTCTTGAAGTTGCGGAAAATCTTGATGGCTCTTATACTGAAGAAGAAGTATACGAAGCCAAATTAGTATTAGAGCAACGCGGATTTTATGATGAAGCATCTGCTGCAGAAGCTGCTAAAAATATAGCAAATACTGTTTATGAATCATATGCATATACCAATCCATTTTTAATAAGATATAATAAGCCAACTGGTGTTAGTGCTTATTATAGGAATACATTTAATAACACATATCCACTTGATTTAATTCATGTGGAAGATGCCTCTATTCTCCAATTTAACTCTTCTGGTATTTCGGTATATCGTAACTCATTATTTGGCGAGAATTTCTATAAGATAACAATAAATCTTCAACCGTCTATTTCAGACGCAGATTTACAGAGACTCATATTTACTGCATATACTGAAGAAGCTACAGACGAAAATTCGCATATCATTAGAGCATTCTCTGATGGTATAGTTGAACGGTTTGTATATATTCACAATAATAATGTACCGGGCGGCCAAGCATATGCTGGCTCTGTATATATGATAATCAGATATTATCCCGGCGGCAATGAAGATGACATAAATTCGACAAATTTCCCGATATACGTTGTAGATGCAAATGTTAATAAATATATTGAAGAGAATTTCCCGAATGCTGCTAATAATGGATCGGTTATACGAGCAATACGTGTAGGCGGATCTCCTTATTATACACTATCCAGTACTGGAGAATATGATTATAAATTACAAGATATGTGGAATACTGAGCTTATTGCAGGAACTAAGTTTAAGAAGGGCAATATAATAGCAACGCATAGAGATATAGATAGAATGCAAGTTCGTATAGTGGGTATGTTTAAGCAAAATGATAAAGTGTATAGAGAATACTATATACCATTTACATATGAATCATACACACAGGCTACAGACTCATATAGTTTCTCTGCATATATATCCACAGACGATATCATATCTTCTAATGATTTGCTTGAATTTACGGATGGTATATTTAGAAGTGCTAGTTCAAATGTTGATGATGGCGTTGCAATGGATCCTGAAAAGATATTCTTTAGTATAGGCATATTTGTAAAATATGAAGATGAAAATTTACCAATGGTTTCTGATGAAAGCGGAAATTATGCATCTAGATATGCAAGAATGCCATATATAGAAGGATATACACTGTCTAATGTATATGAAAATCCCAATTCAGATCCAATAAAATTCTTAGAGTTGTTTAGATTCATAAGGTCTACCACTAAGGTGAAGAGAGCTGATTATGTAGATATAGACCCTAATACATATCAGGTTATAAGTGATGAGAGTACATATACAGAAATTAGAGAGATACCGTTAGTTAGAGCTGAATGGGCTAAGAATCCCGGTAATATATATGACTTATTTAGATTACTTAAGACTAATCATGATTGGGTAGCTGAAGCATATGATTTACTTGATAATAACTTTACTATCAATCTTAAGCTGTATAATACATATGGCAGATCCAGATATCTGATGATGGGTAATAGTCAAGATATTAGTTCTGATAAGAGTACTCTTGCTCCTCTTAATAGCGTAACGCTTAAATTTAATTTCGGTGCTAAACTTAGACCTCTTATCGATGTATCTGATTTCACATCCAGATTTATTACTTATATAAGAACTTATATAGAAAACTTTAATACTGTAGAAGATTATGGCATAAGCATTTATATGTCTGATCTATTTACCAAATTAAATCAGAAATTTAAAGATGAAGTAGTATATCTGGAATTCTACGGTATCAATAATAATGATGCTCATAATTCACAAATTATTCAGTCTTGGAAATGGGAAGATATTAATGCTCTTGGATACAATAAGTACATACCGGAGTTTATTAATCTCTATACAACTAAAACAAACGGAATGTTTGTGCCTACTGTAGATTTAACGATAATTGAGTAGCAAAGTTCGACAAAATATTAAAAATAATATAGAAAGGGTGAAATACCTTGCAAGTTTCAAATAGAGTTGCAGACTTTCAAGCCGAATGTTGTGAGTCGGTTTATGAAGGTTTAATGAATAGATGCTTTATAAATGCTCTGAAGAAGAACGTACCATTATCTCCTGAGATGGCAAAAGAATGTGTGGACTATAGCACACGAGTTCTTAGGAATGCCGGTGGTATATCGCTTCTTATGAATGTAATTGAGTCTGCTGATCCTAAGACCAAGAACTTTTTAACAAGAATTTCAAACGAATGCGTTGAGATAGGCTGCGAAATGTCCAAAGATATGATTCTCAGTGATGCGGTAAGATCTGCATTAGAAGAATCTGATATGGATGTTGAGCCTGCCGGCGATGAAGAAGACGACATGAATATGCCGGATCCTGAGGAAACCACGCTTGATGAAGAAATCGAAAATCTTGATGGATATGGCGCTCCTCCTGAGATGCCTAAGGAATTTAAAAACAAGGATATCTCAGAGATACAGCTTGATACTAAGATTACTTCTAAGGAATTAGAAGCTCTTAAGAAAGCAGCTACCAATACCAGTCTTGATGATATATCTGAGATTATATCTGATAAGGTTGGCAATGTACTTCAGGCAGAAAAGGTTCAGAGATTTAAACTTAATGAAGAGAAAGAGCGTCTTAAGACTGCTATTATGGATAGTCCTAAGAATGCAATCTCCGATGAGAATGCAGCAGAATCTGCTATGGAGAGAATGCTTGCTGTTCCCACAGCTAATCTCGATACTTCAGTATACACAACATTATTTTCTACATTACAGCGTAGAGCTGTAGAAAGCGTACTTGCTTATGAAAATACAAATATGAGTGTATCTGATATTCTTACTGAGCTTACTGTAAATAACACATTCTCTATATTCAAGCCTCTTGCTAAGACATTTGAGAGTGTTCTTGATAGAGCGGCTTTCATGACTGCTGCAATGGAATGCACAGATGATGGTCATATGGATGATGTAATCCAGAAAGCTACAACATTTGCTACCATAGTCTATACAATGATGGAGATGCTTCATACAACCAAGCTCAATTCTTGTTCTCCTAAAGATGTAAAGGATATGGTAACAAAGAATGCTAAAGATGTTGCACCTACTAATGACGTGGCTAATGTAATTAATTCCGATTACAAGCGTGCTATAGAGTGCAACAAGCGTCGTATCTTCAAGTGTAAAGAAGCATCTGATGCTGATGCTATAAGAGCGCATCTTATAAATACAAAGGCTAATCTTTTAACAGCAAAAGAATCCGGTATAAGCATCAATGATGATGTAGTTGAGCAAGTATCCAATCTTATAGATCTTGCAACCGATAGATATGAATTATTATCTAAGCCTGCAAAGGAGTCTGTATTTGTTGACAGAATGACCAGTGCTAGGTCTGCCGATTTAGGCAATCTTAATATGATTGCATCTGTAGTTAAGTATAAGAATTTCGATAATGTTAAGTTTAAGTGTGTAGAAAGCTCCGGTACTAATGCATCATTTGATGTATATGTAGAGAAGGGTAAAGACAGAGTATATACATCAAGGCTTAATGTTTCTGGTATGGAGAGTGTTGAACCTGAAAAGTACGTTAAGTATTTAGTAAGTAAGTCTAAGTTTAATGACATTACTACCAAGGATAATCAACCTCTTGATTATGCAGTAATATATGATGGTCATATAACTGCTTTCTAAAAAACTTTATATCCTCGGACATTATGTCCGAGGATATATTTTAGGTGTATGGACATTTGTATAATTATTTTGCTGAAAGGAGAGGAATGCGTATGGACGTGAATCCTACTCTTGAATATGGATATGAACATCGAATAGGTGCGAAGCTTCATGATTATGAGTATAATGATACGATTGATAAAGAAGATTTAGTTCCAAATATTCATAAGTGTATAGATAGTCTATACACTACTTCTTTAGATAAACAAAGAGCTGCATGTAATTTAAGACGTGTAGGCGGTATGATGTCTGATTTTAAAAGGGATACAACTGCAAGTGCATACTATGGATTTTCAATGACTTCATATATACTGAAATTCCCATTGAAGAATGTATTCTTTTTTAATAAAACATTTGTAACCAGACTCAATAGACATTCCGGTGGATATCCAAGAAAAATAAATGGGAATGTAGTTGTCAATCCGAATAGTGCTAAGCATAAGAAATTTATCAGTATATCTGATGTACAGATGACACCTACTGGATCCGGCACTAAAGCTGAGAGAGTGATACATAAGAAAGGCGGAATAGCACCGCCTACTACAGATAATTATCATATAACATTTAATATTTCTGATACCGCTAATAGACCAGATGTGTTTTCACACAGATTATTATTTTTCGTGGATGGCAAATTATTCACAGATCTGCAGATGTATATAGTTGAAAATTATGTTATAATGGTAATAGATGCTGAAAGATTGGGTATGACTATAGCACAAGCTGATACATACACTAATCCATTATATGATTACCGATGGACTTTAATAGGAATGCCATTTGGTAATTTTTATAAAACCCCAGATGATGGTGGCAATGTTGAATATCTCTGGTATGGAGATTCACTAGCAGAGGATGCTGCTAAAGCAAGAATGCCTATATGTACATGGAATGATATCCAGACATATAGGTTGATTAATAATAAGAAAGTGCCTGCTCCTAAGAGTACTGACTCTTCTAGATATACAATGGCTACAGGGCTAAATAGCATTGCTCAGTATAAAGAACCATCCGGTATGTATCTGGTGGGTCATGCATATCAAGTAGAGAATACTAAGGTAAATAATAAAGTATATAGGCAAAAGACTGCTATGATGACAATGAGTATTAATCCTATCATTAAGACATCTGCAATAGAAACTGTTAATAATGGTGATGGCACATATACCGACAATGCATCATATGAATATGCAGTAAAATGCTACGATAATTCAGTTAGCTATAGTAATTTAGGTAGTGCATCTAAAGTAAAGTTTGCTACTACTACAAAGAAAGATATTCATATAATGGAGCTCAATAATATAGCCAGTGTTATAGAATTGGGCACAAACAGAATATTCCAAGTAGGATGCAGTGGTAACATACCAGGACCAATTCCACCTGAAAATATTCTCATATTTAAAGTTGATTCTACTGATGGATTGAGTCTTGTTCATATGACTTCATCCACATATAGGAATAATGATGGCTCTAATGAATACGATGAACTCGCTAGAAATGTGCAGAAGCCTCTTAAAGCGTCTTTAGCATTTAAGCGTAAAAATCGTGATATCTATTATGATCCAAAATTTATTCCTACCAGAGATGAATATCATCCTGGTGAGGATGTACATGGGGAATATGAAGTCAATGAATATACTGATACAGTAATTGGTGGATATACATATACAACGACCGAAACCGTTAATAAGCAGATAGATACTGTAAGAGAGCAGCAAAAGTATATTGACTTATACTATCCCAATGTGTATCATCTGGTTAATTTTGACTCTACTGATAATCTCATTGCTGTTATCTTCTATGATGTTAGTTGTGAGAATACATTCGTAAATCCATTAGAGTCATATATGACATATGATATCTCTTATGCAAATAACATAGTTGCGGGTAATTTACCTAAGGCTATTAAAGAATACATTCCCGAAATTAGCAGATATACAGAAGATAATTATCTTAATGCATATCATACTAAAGCTACTAGAGCCATTGAGCATCAATTTAAACTGGAAGCTTTAAGAGAGCTTGTTAATGATGACTCTAGCAGATTGACCGGTATATACAATAGAAGATATAATAAAGTCAATAATGAAATACATGCAAATGTAAAGTATCTTATTGATTTGACTAAAGATAGCGATGATCCTTCTATAGATAAATCATCCCAGACTATAAAGCATATATACCGAGACCAATTGATAGTTGATTATTCAACTGAAGAATTAAAGTCTGCATTATATGTTAAAGTATTTAAGAATGGTGGGATATTTGATTTACACCGTATAGATGGTATTACTTTATTTAAAACCATAAATGGTAATTTGGTTCTTGATATGTGGAGTACTGATGCTGATGGTATTCCATATGATAATACATATACTGATAGATATGTACAAGTTACATATGATGAGCGTACATATACTATTAACGTACCATATGAGCGTATCTATGGCGAAAGAGCGTTTGCATATAGTTTCCATTTACATCACAAAGAGAATATGTTATTCCCAGTGTCTATATGGGCAGATGGCAAGCGTATTTCTAATAATGATTATAATGTAACGAGTTCTACATTTATGAGTAAGATATCAATAAGCAGTAATGCTGTATTAAATTCAAAATACATCTCGATTGAAATGTATAAAATAAAGAATACCAATTCAATGTATAAAACTATAACTCTTCCAGATATACATAATTCTATATCTATTAAATCTAATATTAATGAAACTCTCTGGGATGATATATCCCCTCAGAATATAATGGTTGCTGTACAGAAGAATACATTATCAGATGATTTGGAAAATAATCCTGTATATGAGACCAGATATTTAATTCCGTCTAATTACGAGATGTATTGGCTATTATTTGGTAATATACAATATGTAAATGGTATACCGGTTAACATCGAACTCGATGATGGCGTAGCACGTACATATATGTATAATGTAATCAAGTCTATGCAAGCTAAATATGTAGATAGTTCAGGTAATGTGCATACTGAAAAAGAAACAGCATTACTTATAGATGATAATACAGCTCTTATAGGCGAAACCAGTGAAACAATGAATGGCGATGTAAGTATTCTGAAAACATTTGGGGATAAGCAGTACTTCAAAGTATTTTCAGATGCCGAAGAACTGTATCAATATCTTATAACAAATGCTGATTTATATCAAGAAATATGTCAGAAGCTCAGAAATAATGGATTAACTAATGCACAAAAGACTAGATATGATTATTTAGTAGAATTGGAAAATCCATCTGAGGAAGAAGCTGCTGAATTAGCAGAATACCAAGCTATTATAAGTGACTATATGACTAATGGTTTAAGTGCACATGATAAAGAAGTATATAACATTTATCGTGAAATAAAAAACTCAATGGATATTTCTGATGCAGATAGGCATGAATATGTAGTAATGCTTAGAGAGGGTTTCTATGGAAGAGATAGAAAGAGATTCTATGATTATCTCCCCATGGGTTCAAAAGACCCTATGGTATACATAACTCCTATTACAAGCTTTTTCGCTAATCAGACCGTAATGATAAAGAATACGGATATATATTTATCAAAGACATTTACTATAACTCCGAGTATATATGCTGAAAAGAATAGAACTTTTGTATATGAAGAATTCGGATTAGATCCATCCCCACAAAAGTATAGGGTATTCTTAGATGGTGTATTACTTGACTACGATTATGACTATATCAATGATGTAAATCTCGAAAATCAGAATTTCTATACTGATAGTGATATTACATTTATAATTAGAAAAGATATTGATGATACCAGAATGCATTTTATAACATTTGAATACCTACCCTTTAAATACGGATTAGTATATAGGGGAAGAGAGCATGATGGTATAGTAATGCTCGCAGATGAATATATTAGACCATTTGATTTAAGACATTATGATGTATATGTAGATGGTATTCTTATGAATGAAGACCAGATAGAAATAATAACAGAAAGACGCATAGCAATAAAACCGATTGTTAATGCAATCGGTACTGAGAATGAATATCATCCTATAGTCTCTATATATGAGAGACAGCATGATGCTGATGTATTTGATTATGTATGGAGAAATCATAAGGCTTCATTTACATATGTAGATCATACCAATCCGGTAGTTAATAATGACGATAATGTAAAACGCTATCCTAATAATCCCAATGAATATATAGACGTTAAAATGGCTCAAATGATAAAACATAGCTTGGATGAGCAACTCATCAGAGATGATCCGGCTTACCGTAAATTTAGGACTCCTTCATATGATCCACAAAGGTCTTCTAGTGAAGGTGTAATAACTAATTTAGGCTAATGAAATTATCCCATAGGATTTCCTATGGGATAATTTTTTGCTTTAATAGTAACAGTCTCATATATTTAAGAGGTGATAAAAATGCATATATACACAAATAATACTAAAGATGTAATGGTTCCATCTGTTACATCTGTTATATCATTTATAAAAACAAAACCAGAATTTGAATCATTAATTAAATGGGCAAATAGTCTCGGATATAAACACCAAGATTATTTTGCTACTCTAAATAATGCTGCTAATGTAGGAACTATAGTTCATGAAGCATTGTCTTATATAGTAACTAATCAACCTATACCAGATGATTTAATAAATAGGGTTCCGTTTGCAGACATTGATAAGTTTAATACTGCGATATCTAATTTCTATACTTTTTATAGGCAAACTTTACCAACGACCATATATTCAGAAAAAAGCTTATTATCGGCAGAATTAGGATTTGGTGGTACACTAGATTGGTTATCCATTGAGGATAATAAAGTTATATTAACTGATTTTAAGACATCTTCTGATTTCAGAGAGTATATGTTAATACAATTGAGTGCATACACTAAACTTATAGAAACAACAACTGATTACAAGATAGATTCTGCCAGAATAATATTAGTATCAACGCCAACATTTCGAAAAAAGGAAATAAGCAGAGAAGAACTAGATAAATATTATAAAAAGTTTGATCTTATATATCAATTGTATAAATTATACAATCCATCCATAGAATATACTGAGGATACCAGTGAAAACAGCTTAATAATAGTTGATAGCTAATGAAAGGTGTTGATAAATAATGAAATTAGTCAATGACTCAATGGTATATAGATATATGCTTAAAGATAAAGAAAGTGTTTTAAATACATATAGAGTAGAAATAATAAAAGGTGGTATGCATAATTTAGCTGCCGATTTAGCTCCACAGCTTGCAAATATCAAGAAGATATACAATGATTTATTAACTAATAAAGCTATGGAAGCTTTAGAACGTGGAGATATCATTGTATTTGCAGCTAAAAATCCTAAGCATTGTATGCCTTCTTATATGCCTTTTATCAAGTATAAGGTAGGAGATAAACAAAAAGTAGCTATAGATGTTACTAAGTATGTAATTATGAAGCCTATTAAAGGACAAGATGATACATATGATGTAACTATAGATATTAAGAAATTATATTGCTTTATAATAGCAGGATATCTCTATCAGAGTCAATTCGATAGAGATACTCACATATCATCAAAACTTGCAAAATCATCTGCAATAGTATGGGCTAAATTATTCTGTCGAGTTCTCGAAATGAAAGTTGGTTTAGCAACTAATAAGGATAGACACGATGCGTTTATGTATTTTGCAATGATGTTTTTCCTTATTAATATAATAGAGTATAATAAAGAAGCTGCAGAGAATTTAGCTAAGTCTTTCTTTAGGTCCAATACTGTATCTCCTACAGTTAGATATATAGAAACGTCGGTAAATGATAGAAATATCGATATGTACGAATCTTTTGAAACTTTCTGTAAGACATTATTTGACCCGGATATAACAGGACTTAGGTCTCTTAGACTTAAAGGTTCCAGTAGTGTTATAACAGTTGAATATTTTGTATCTCAGTATATTACACTTTACCATATGACATCCGCTTTATCACTTGCAGCATTTCCATATTTTATATGGATGGTAATTAGTGCATGCAACTGGGCTTATTTATTTAATGATAAGACCATTGAAGCAGTTGCTTCTGAAGAATATGGTAATATTATGACGGAATTATTTAAGATGATATAATTTTAATAACCATTGTACAATCTAATGATATTCGATAGTAGTAATCCATGCTAAAAGAAAATACACTATGCAATGTATGCATAGTGTATTTTTCTGGACATTTCCATAATCTTACTGAAAGGAGACTTGATATTGGTGCTCGATTACATAATTATCTCGGTTATATTTATTATAGCTTGGGAGATTACAATGCATTTATTCAAGGATGCTTTCGAGTATGATGATGACGTGTCTAAAGCAAATACTATAGAATCAAATGTTAAAGTTATATCATACACGTCTTATAGAAGATATGGAATATTAATAGCAAATTATAATGGCAACGAATTTGAATTTAAAGATGATGGTTTATTATACAAAGACATACTAGAAGACAACATTGGAAAATTTATTAAAATACGATTTATTAATAGAATTGAAGGATTTTTTATATTTGACAGCATGTTTCATATTTTGTACGTATATGAGAATAAATACAAACACTATGATAAATGGTCAGATTGGAGGTAAGTATTATGTCGAATGAATTTGTACAGATATTATTAGGTATCGCAATAGTAGCAGTTGGTGCAGCCGGTGCATATGCTATTACAGCGATTGCATCATACTATAAGTCTAAGAGAGAGCAATTGTTAAATGAATTACAAGAGAATTCTATTATTAAATATAATAAAGCCGCAAAAGAAGCTTTAGATACAGTTGATATGATAATATTCAATGTTGTATCAGAGCTTGAAGATACTGTTAAGAAAGAGATTATACAAACATCATCAGATGGTAAACTTACTGATGACGAGAAAGAAAAACTCAAAGACATTGCAATAAAAACAATCAATACCGAAATTGGCGAACCCGTAAAAGAGTTTGCTAAACATTTAGTTGGGAACCTCGATAATTATATCAGTACTGTTATCGAGAATTGTGTCACATCTTTAAAAACTGAGAATAAAAAAGAAACAGATGAGTCACAGCCTACAGTTACGATAACTAAGATATAGATCAATATTTAATTTAATTATATATTTTATATCCGAATAAACCAGAGGTATACAAAATCCCATTTGTTCCTTTGGTATATATCATCTTCCTTTCTTCTAACACACCCATGGATTAATCCATGGGTGTGTTATTTTTTATTTTATCGATGATTCCATTTACATGCTCATCTAATTTTTTTCTAGAAAATGCACCTAAAACACCATCTTCTATAAAATGTACATCTTTAATATTTTTTAGTTCGTATGGAGAATATAAAGATGGTAATTTATCTAACGGCGTTCCTAATGCTAACATTGATGCTACAAACTGAGAGCAAAACATTTTATAGTTGGATTCGCTAGATATATTTAGATAGTATTTAATTAAACCGTCATAAGAAAATCTATATTCATCTGGCTTACTAAATATAGAATGTATCCTTTTCTTCATCTTTGCTATAGATTCCATATTAAGCCATATAGCATATATTGCATATGGCGTGCTTTCGGGATAATTCCATTTCCCATCTTTCTTTACAAATGACTCTCTGCCAGCACCAAATTTACGATGAGAATTTCCATTACTATCCGATATCATTCTATTGCCAAAGCTATATAAATTATTCATATCGGTATTGAATGCTATGGCACTGTGTGAATACGGCTGATGTGTTAATTTTCTAATAGTTTTACCAACTATCGAATTATGGGCGTATAAAACTATATAAACAGGATACAATATATCCTGACCTTGATTTATTGTATGCTTTTTATCAAGCGTAACGGATACATTTTCCATTGCGCTGAAAAATTCATATGTATTCAAATAATCACCACCTTATTATAGTACTTGTCGGTGAATTTTTGCTATGCTGAAAACAAAAAAATAGATATATATTATTTTTTTGGATTGAGGTGATTTAATGTTATACAATATAGTTGCCACCGCAGATTATCACTGGGGCGCAATGGATGCTGATAAACAATTACAAGAATCGCAATTTATTCTTGATTATATAACTACTAATAAAGTAGATTTATTTGTAATCTGCGGAGATTATTTTGATCATAGATTGCTTGTTAATAGCAAAGCTGCAATTAATGCAATGATATTTATGAAAGCAATTATTAATATATCAGAAGATAAAGGGTTTAATGTCGTAATAATGCAAGGAACTGAATCTCATGATTACGATCAACTCGAAATATTTAGATCTTTTGAAAATGAAAGATTTAAAATATTTAAAGAAACATCCGTGGACGAATCTCTACCGGGATTACAATGTTTGTATGCACCCGACGAGAATTTGGTACCGGATGAATATTATGTGAAATATCTAGATGTCATAAATAAGGATAATCTAGATATTATGTTTTTCCACGGCACATTTGATGTAAACGCTATAGGAAGAAATTTAAAAGATAATATTCCAAATGTATTATTCGATTATAGCTACTTTAATAAGAAGACCAAACTAATGGTTGGTGGGCATTGGCACAATGGAGACAACTATGGTAATATGTACTATACCAGATCTCCGTATAGATGGAAGTTTGAAGAAGATTTATCGAAAGGATTTATTCATATAGAATATGATACAGATACAAAAGAATATAATTTAGATAGAGTTGAAAATAAAAATACGGATAGGTATTATACATTTTATGTAGATACATCATTGTATACCGAAATAAATCAGTATGCTATATTGTTATCGGACGTAAAGACTATGCTGAAAGATGGTATAGAGCATATTAGAATAAAGATAACTATTACGGATGATAAAGAGCTCAATAATTCATGTATTGATAATCTTATAAATGAATTCCAGACTTCTAAACAAGTTAAAATTGTTACAGAGAATAAATATGCCAAGCAAATAAAGGAAAAACATATAGAAGAAAACAATGAGTATGCTAATAAATTTAAATACATTTTCGATGGTAACAATTCAATACCAAGCATATATCAAAAATTTATTTTAGATACCCAAGGTGTTGATATTCCATTAGAAGAAATAGAAGCAATAATAAATGATATGAAATTAGACTATTAGGGGGTATACCAATGAATGAAAACAAACAAAAGAAATACGATGAAAGATGCAGGATTGCAGTGGACTTAATAGCTAACAATCCTGAAATAATACAATTACTAAAAGATAAATATACGACTGATGATGTATTGGAAGATGCATTGGATTTAAATCCTGATATATTTAAATTTATTAAAGAGCCTTCTATGCGAATTATAAATAAAGCTCTTGATATGGATGGTGCTAATATACAGTATATAGACAAAGCTACTATAAATAGTTTGTCGGATGATACTATTATAGACGCGATAGATTCAATGGATGTTTCTGATATAGTATCAGACATAGACTTTGAAAGTATGACAGAGGAAATGAGAATAAACATATTCTCTAACGATCCTGCAAAGGCACTTCAGTGTGGAATATGCGTACCGGATTATTTCATAATGAAAGAATTACAGAATTACCCAAATTTGATTAGGTATATTAAGAACCCTACTAACAGAATGAAATGCATCGCATTGTCATTAGACCCAAATGTGGCTGTATATTTTGATAAACTCACAGATGAAATGATGGATATTATAGATGAAAAATATCCTCATCTCAAAGATAGTTTACCAACATATACGAGAAATATGATTAAGGAAGATGATAAGTATGAACCAAGAGTTGACTCGGAATAAAGTAGAATATAAATCTGAAAAGATAGATTTGCAACTGAATATAGATATGGCAGACCTGCTACTAGAATATGCTATATCTAATAAGCCCTCCAGAAATCATCAAGCTAATTTAAAACAATTACTTGATGTAGTTGATATGGACGTATACAAGAGCAGTTATGAAATTAAAGATAGATTATATCTTATACGCAGTATATTGGACCTTAAACTTAATGAAGAAGTCACAAAACTTGCATTACTTAAAGAGCAATGCAAGCAAAATAATCCAGATTTAGTCGAGCTTATAAATAATACTACATGGTCTAACTCATCTTTACAGACAAATGATATTAAGCTTATTAATAAATGGATAGAAGAGCACATGCAATTTTATTACTTCTATGTGGAAATGCCTTCCATTGTTAATATATGGGAATCCTGTATGAAGCAGGGATTTAATCTTAATATTGATGCTCTTAATGAAGTAAATGACAGGATGAATAGACTAATAGTAAAAATGAAAAATACCGAGATTTCTACAGGAATACTCAGACAATTTAACTTTGCGGCACCTAATGTTGCAGATTTAATAAAGTTTACTGTAGAAAAGGCACAAAAGCCATCGGCTATTTTACAAACTGGAATTAGAAATCTAAATGCGATACTCGGTCCGGGTTTTAGAGGTGGAAAATTATATACTATACTCGGTATGTCTGGTAAGTTTAAATCGGGCACACTTCTCAATATAGCAGACCAGATTACTAAGTTTAACCCATCGCTTGAAAAGGTTACAAATGGTAAACGAAATACTCTATTATTTATAACCATGGAAAACTCGATTGAAGAAACTGTAGAGAGATTATTCGGAATGTATGCTGACGAAACTGATAGCTTTATAAATTCTACTCCAGATCAAGTAATTAGTATTTTAAGAGATAAGGGTAAATTTATCATCAGTGATGATACTGCTGATGGAATTGCGCTAGAGATTAGATACTATGCAAATATGGAGATTAATACGGCTGATTTATATAGAATAATTGAAGATATGGAGAATAATAATCAACATGTAATAGGTCTAATATTAGACTATATTAAAAGAATTAATAGCGTATATCAGCATCATGGCGATGAAACTGTAAGAGTCACATACGTAGCAAAAGAATTAAAGACACTAGCTCTTACATATGATATCCCGGTTATAACCGCTCAACAGATAAATCGTATGGGTAATGCGACAGTAGATGCTGCAATGAGAAATGATAAGCATGATTTAATTCGATATGTTGGTAATTCAGATATTGGTGGCGCATGGAGCGTAATCGAAGAGTCTGACTGGGTAGCAATAATTAATTTGGAGAAGCATGTTAAAACTGATAAATTGTATTTAACCATAAAAAGAACTAAAAATAGGTCTGGTAAGTCTGATGTAACTACAATGGATTATTTCAATCATCCGTTTACTAATGATAGATCATTAAAGTTAATGACAGATGTTGATAAGGATGGTTCTGTATCAATACTGTCACTGGCATCTGATCTTAATTCCGTAGATTTGTCAGAAGACGGTGCAGATGCACAGTCCAGACCGGTAGTAAGTACATTTAAGGATAAAGCTAGCAGACAAGCTATGTTTAGTTCTATTGGTGTTGACGTAGCAGCGTAGATTGACATAAAAATGAGTATGATATAGAGTGTTACTCTATATCATACTCATGTAATTCGTTCTCATCTTTTTCAACATCTGCAAAGAATACTTTAAGAGAGTTTGCCATTCTAGCAACATCAGCCTTATTTTTATCAAGTAAATCAGATTCAACAATGCGCATTTCGCTAAGATGTGATATGACATCCGGTCTATACATCTTAAAAGTATGCATATCGAATTCTGATTCAGAATACAGCTGATTGGCATTTAAAATCAAAAACCAAAATGCAGTGGAACCAAATATGTCATATGCGAGTCTATGTGCATTGCATCTATATTTACGATACTGCTCTTCAGTGAGCTTTACATTATAAAGATATTTATCAATATAATATGAATGTTTATCAATTATATTTTCTTCCAATACTTTAAAA
>ODAI011190931.1_pt1 | contig 102111 bp, 107 predicted proteins | sample 1539321 | NCBI WGS metagenome assembly ODAI01 (sample SAMN02144231, study PRJEB22623) | gut metagenome | biome: sheep rumen | host: Ovis aries | place: New Zealand
ATTTGACAAAAACACTTGACAAACACAATAAAATGTATTACATTACGATTCGTCAAAGGGATTAATCCATTTGATTTCGGTTGCGCAAGCCACCGAATAGGGGCCCAGGGATTCAGACTCCCTCCTACATTCTCTCTCCTCTGGACCTTGGACCCCACCCCTTTTTTACAGTTTAGAATGCCCGTTTCTTTTTCTCCTTTCCTTCCTTTCTGGGCATTCAAAAAATACCGCCGGTAACGGCGATATTTTTTTTATATATGAAAAACATATAAATTAATTGATTAATACAACAATTCACCATCAGAACCAACAACGTGAACCGATGTCCATGTGGAAACTTTGTCATCGCCTTCGCCCTCAACACTCAACATATAAATTCCAGAATCCACCGGACCATTTTCAGGCAATGCCAATTTCGCCAATGTTTCGTTAATGCCATTTTCAATATCTGCTGCCAAATCGTTAACATCGTCTTTGTTGTAATAATTCGTGGTCAAATGGTTTTGGGTCACATATAAAGACGACAAATCTAATGTATGCCATGTATCGCCTTCGTCTATATAATGCCATTGCAAAGCGCCATCTTGGACACGCATTTCAGCAACCCTGACGGCATCGACACTGGAATCGATTCCCAATGCCTCGCGCAGGGCATCCATTTTAACATCAATAACACCTGTTTCGGTCAAACTGATTAAACCACTTGCCGCCGGTGTCAATTTTAACTGTTTGCCATTAACCGTTTGTGTAATAGCGTCTTTGAAAGTATTATACGCGGATTTCAAATCAGCATGGTCATTTGACAATGGTGTAAATTCATCAGTCTTGAATTCATTAAATTCAGCTGTTTGCATATAACCATCCAACAATGTAGTCAAATCTGAAACAGTTGTCCATTTTGGTGTCACACCATCTGCCTCGAAATCTGTCAAATAACGCCATTGCAAAACACCGTCTTTGACACGCATTTCGGATTCGCCCTTTAACGAAGAAATTCCTAAACGCGTTTGCAAATCTTCATATTTGATACCAATTTCACCAGTATTTTTATTTATTGCAATCAAACCATCTGGTTCTTCGGTCAATATACCATCTGTACCGGCCAGTACATCGCCCAAAACAACCTTTTTCAAAGATGTGTTGTTTGCCATATCATATTCATCCAACACAGCTCCCAAATCAACAACGACCTGTTTTTCGGTCAAACATTGTTCAGGATTACTTGGTTTGGCATAACACCACCACAACACATCATTGTCATCTAATTCGATTAACAATTCGTCTTTGGTATGCAATGTATTACGCAAATCATCACGCAAAGCCTCGATATCAATGGAAATTTCATTATTATCTGCACCACCAATATCCAAGAAAGAACCGTCTTTTAACACCAATGCCGCCTGTTTACCATCAGACAACGCATCGATTTTATCCTGGACCCCATCCAATTCATCGTGCAAATCGTTTATATCAGATTTTGTTCCCACTGTGGCAACACCACTCAATGTGCCAACCCCAGCCTTGTTTGTACCAACATTCAAATATTTACCAATGGATAAACGCGTCGATGGATTAACCGCAATATTGGATGCGCCCGTCGATTTAGATACAGCCGTCGTTGTTCCAGACACAGTTGGTGAAAAACGCAACGATGATGCACGCGTTGTTTTTGCAACCGTTGGTTTCGTTGACAATGTGACACCACCTGTTTTACTAACCGCAGACGCGCCAGATGATGACGAACTATTATTCGCCGCACCCAATATACGCACCGACGATGCCGCCCATGCATTTGCGCCCAACATGCATATTGCACTTGTTAAAATCAACGAACAAAATTTATTTCCGTATCTCATCTTTATCGACCATTTTTTATCTTAGTTAAAACGTATATCTAACACCCATAGACAATGTGTTTTCTATCAACATATCGCTTTTGACAGTCAACGCGAAACGATTTTCTGTTCCTGCCTGGTAAAAATACCGCGATATGCCTGCAACATTAAATCCAGACAAACGATATCTGAAATCCAATGCGACATTATCTGTGATATTAAATGCGTATCCAACCGCCGCACCAAATTTTGGATCCAACGACGAATTGGTTTCATCCGTTGTGGAATCAAATGTATCAGAATTTAATTTCGTCACAGAACGGGCTATACCAATACCACCACCGACATACAGACCGAAATCAAAATCATAATATCCATTAACCATTATATATGCGGCAGACAACGAATAATCAAATCCATCATCACTGTCAGAAAACTTAGACGACAAACCAATTTCTATATCGCCACGAATATTTTCATTAAAATATTTTCCTGCCACAACCGAACCGCCAAACACAGTTTCAAAAGAATAACTATCACTGGAATAATCTGGGTTAGTGCCAGAATATGCTGTATCATACTTATTTTTCCAAGACCATGCGTTTACATTTGCATTAACCCCAACATACCAATCGCATTCGCCGGACATACAATGCGAACCATTTGATTCCATATATACCATTTGACCAAAAGCCACAGCCGGCACAAAAACCCCAGCCAATACAGCACCTAAAACTTTCTGTTTCACCACTCTACTCCCTCTTTATGACAGTATTATATCATATTTTTTGGTCATTTCCAAACCATAACATTGATATTTTTTGAATTTTTTTTATTATCATTTGACCAACCTGTTATTTTTTTCTAATATAGGCCTGAAATGGAAGAAAAAAAATCATCTATATCTTTGACAAATGTGTCTGCATCATACGACAATGGCGCGGACGTGCTGACCGATGTATCTTTTAATATCACAGGTGGCGCAATTTATTTTTTAACTGGTGCATCTGGGGCTGGGAAAACAACATTATTGCGTTTGATATATCAATTACACAAACCCAAATCCGGTCAAATTAAATTATTCGGCAAAATCACAAACGATATGTCGCGCGATGAAATTACCGATATCAGAAAAAAAATGGCTATTGTTTTCCAGGAATATTCCCTGTTATCGCATTTATCTGTGTATGACAATGTTGCATTACCATTACGCGTGAGAAATATTTCCGAATCAAAGATAAAAACATTGGTGCCCAAGGTTCTGGATTGGGTTGGTTTGGGCAAATACGCAAATGAAAAACCATTGGTATTAAGTGGCGGTCAACAACAACGCGTATCTGTGGCACGTGCAATTATTATTCAGCCGTCTATTTTGCTGGCGGACGAGCCAACCGGAAATCTGGACGACGACAACGCATCACGATTGATGGATTTATTTATTCAAATGAATAAAATGTTTGGAACAACAATTATTTTGGCAACACACAGTCGCCGCTTAATTGAAACATATAAATTCCCTGTGATACATATTGAAAACCATCATGTAAATTTTTTGACTGCAAAAACGACGGACGCAACACCTGAAATTCAGGCAAAAAAGGTATGGAAGGGTCCTGCGCCAAAAAATTACTTGAACGAACTGTCAAAACAATTTGATGAAATTGGAAATATATAATGAAACAAAAACCGGTTATTTTTTCATTAATCAAAGAACAAAGTACGTTTATGACGGCTATTATGGCGGTGTTAACATTTTTATCTGTGCTGACACTGGGGATTGCGCTGATGATTGGCACTGGGACATTACGCATGAATACCAGTTGGGATTTATACGCAACAATCCAAACAACCGATTCGAACGATGCACCAAAAATACGCGAAATTCTGGCACAAAACAAAAATATTATTGCATCGACATCTGAAATAACAAATACAAAAATGATGAATTTAATGTCGCCTTGGGTATCTGGGGGTTCGGCATTACAAAAATATTTGCCCCAAATGTGGGAGGTTAAATTCAAAACCAAATCTGATTTGGCATCTGTTCAAAAACAAATCACACCATATGCTAAATTCATGACACACAACAGTGCATTAACCGCACCGATTCGCGCAGGATGGTATTTAATCGCAATTTGTGCACTGGTTTTGGCGGTTGCGTTGGGTGCAATAACTGTATGCGTCACATATATTGCACACAATACTGCAATGCTGCATAAACGCGAACTGGAAATATTAAACCAGGTTGGTGCCAGCGATTCATTTGTTGCACGCCAAATGCAAATCATTGTGGCACGCATTTGCACACGCGCAACGATATGTGGATTTTTGATTGCATTACCATTTTTGTTTTTAATTTTATTTGCGTCAAAATCTGCACGCGTTGGATTAATGGCGATGGTTGGATTAAACACATATGGTTGGATTATATTGGTTATTGTTCCAATTTTAATAACAATCTTTGCAACATACATAACAAAACATACAACGAAAAAAATCCTGAAAAACAGTTAAATGAAAATATTCACACCATCTTTTTTAATAGTAGGATTGTTCGTCTTGGGTGGGATGATATTCAAATTAACATCCCCATTACATTGTGGTCCAATTTTACCAGACGATAATGTTTTTGTTTTAACCGGCGACGCACGACGCGTTCCATATGCTTTGCAGCAAACACAACAATATCCATCGGCCAAAATTCATATAATTGGTGTTGGCGGTCATAAATTTAACATAGGAAAAAAAACCGCTGTAATGGAAAACAAATCTAAATCAACATATCAAAATGCATTGGCCATAGAAAAAATCGTTCGCCAAAAGCATATAAAACGAATCGTTATTGTCACAACCGAAGAACACATGAAACGTGCAACACATTTGATTCATAATGAAATACCAAATGTTGAATTGGTCACGTGTTCTGCGCCATTGACGGGGATGCCTGCACCCGACAGATTACGTCGTTGGACGGTTGAATACTTGAAATACATTGTCACATTATTGGGTTTCAAAGAAGGTTAATTATGTTAAGAACTATCATTTTCAAATTTGTATTAGGTATATATTTTGTAATTTGGGCACCAATATTATTTGTGGCATTGATATCTAAAAAATTAACATTAATTGTGATGCGAATTGAAGTATTGGGTGTGGTATATTTGGCACGCATAATTACACACATTAATTATAAAATTCATTATCCACCGGTCGAAGAAAACGGGATTCCAACAAAACCAAACACAAATTCGCGCCTGGACGGCAAGGCTATTGTTGCATCAAAACACATGTCTATATTAGAGGTTGCAGTACTATTTTTGCATATTCCAAATCCATTTTTCATATTAAAACGCGAATTAATGTGGATACCTTTTTACGGATGGACATTTGCACGCGCAGGATACATCCCTGTAAACCGCAAACGCGGCAAAACAAATATGCGTAAATTATGCGACAGGGCTGCACATAAAATTATGAACGGTCAAAATTTAATTATATTTCCCGAAGGCACACGCGTTAAACCAGGGATGCGCCCCATGTTGCGTCGTGGGTTATTATTTTTGGCACATGAATTAAAATTACCAATTATGCCTGTGGGTACTGATGCAGGTTTATATTGGCCAAAACGTGGATTAATGCACCCTGGGACCGCAAATGTATATTTTGAAAACCTGTTGCCTGCCAGTGCGGATTTAACCGAAATTCACGAGGCAATCAACCGCCACAGCGCATAACCCCCGCATTTTGTCATACTGAGCGCATGCGAAGTATCCAGGTTATTAAAGTGTCAGCCACCGGCTGACCACATTTTGTCATTGCGAGTGAAACTGGTGGGGAGGGTTCAACAAAATGCCCTGCATTTTGTCATACTGAGCGCAAGCGAAGTATCCAGGTTTGGCAAATTAAAAAATTCAGCCGACACTGCGTGTCGAACACAAAATTACCTGGATTCTTCACTGTCGTTCAGAATGACAATATGAAACAAAATGCTCCGCATTTTGTCATTGCGAGTGAAACGTGGCAATCCAGGTCATCAAAAACCGTCGGCACGCCGACACATCTTTATTACCTGGATTATTCACTCCGTTCAGAATGACAACAAACAACAAGCAGATGTGCCATTATATTTTTTATTTGCACCAGGTTTGACGTTTGCCACCACTATACCGTCGCCCTAAACCCTCGCGAATCAAAACACGACCAACATCACGACCGCGAGAATCTTGGACGGTGGCATCTATGCGCCCCAGGTATTTATCATCTTTGATATTTTCTAATTCAACAACAGAATCAACCGGCAATAATTCAGCCAACCGATTTTTCGCGACATTTGCCGCAACGATTTCATCAACACACTCGCCATGCAATTCAGGTGTATCAACATTACGTATTCGTACACGCACAGAAACCATAGTATCGTCTTCTAATTTAACACCGGCGGAAAAAGTATCGCCATCGACAATATATTTAACCACCGCCGGAACAGCCCCTGCCCCAGCGGTGAACATAATCAAACCGACCAAAAGAACTATCTTTGTCCACATTTATTGTTGTATTTTTGGTGACCATGTTGGTTCAACGCCCGACACGCCATCTGGCAATTCGATATCATACAGATTTTGTCCTGTGATATCGACACTGCGCAAATGACTTGTTCTGTCCATACCATCAAACGATTTTTCTGTTTCATAATACACCAAACGACGTGACCCCGGTGCCCAGGACGGTGCCTCCATATACCAACCACCTGCTAATATTTTTTCATGTTTGCCATCTGGCCCCATAATACCAATATAGAACGTGTCATCAGCAATTTTTGTAAATGCAATAAACTGTCCATCTGGCGACCAGGCAGGTGTTGCATATCGCCCTGCACCAAATGTTATACGTTCTTCATCACCGCTGGCCAAATCCATGATATGAATTTGCTGACTGCCTGATTTATCGGAATTAAACGCGATTTTTGTTCCATCCGGCGAATAAGAAGGCGATGTATTCAACGAATGTCCAAATGTCAACTGACGCAATTCCCTGGTTTCGATATTATATTCGAACAAATGGGTATCGCCACCTTGAACCAAAGACATTGCGATACGCGTTCCATCTGGCGAAAAACGCGGTGCAAAATTCATATTGCCAAATTCACCCAATTTGCGTTGTGCACCGGTATCTAAATCCAAAGTCCAAATCATAGGTTTATCATCACGATAAGATAAAAATACGATTGTCCGCATATTTGGTGAAAAACGCGGCGACATAACAAAAGTATCTTTGTCAGACAAATAACGTAAACCATATCCATCCTGGTCCATAATTGCCATACGTTTTACGCGGTCTGTCACATCCCCAGATTCCGCAATAAACACGATTTGGGTATCGAAATAACCGACCTCGCCTGTTAATCTTTCATAAATAGCATCCGCCATCAAATGTGCCATACGACGAATCGATTTTTTTGATGCCGCCAGACTTTGTGCCTCAATCTGTTCCTGACCATTCATATCCCAAACATAGAATTCCAATTTATACATACCATTTTTTGTTTTGGTCATTTTTGATTGCACCAAAACCTGGGCCTTGATTGCCGCCCATAACTTAAAGTCAGGCATATCGTTTAATTTAACAAATTCGGGATACGCATCTTTATTTATCATACGGAACAGTCCTGTTGACTTCAAATCTTTTTCCGCAACACTACGCACCATTTCCGCATCAGATTTTGAAACCCCGGAACCAACCTCGACCTTTTGCAAGGCGATTGCGATTGGCGAAACATTTCCGGCAACAATATCAACCTTTAACTCTGCGCGACATGGCAGAGCCAAAAAAGCACACAAAATACCAACAAATAATTTTTTTAACATATTAAAATCCTTTCCTTGTGCATGAAAATCATACGCAACAATCATAGTAATTAAAAACGCAAAAATCAAATTTATTATAACAACACAGCCGTCCCCACAAACCTATATACAAACGTGCTGACACCCGTAATTACAGCGGTATTCACATTTGTATTGACAAGTGTAAATACAATGTTATAGTCAATTATAAATACATATGTATTGGACAAAGTATAGAGGTATGTCAATATGCCAAACGTTATGCAACAATTGTTCGTTATGAACATCGAAGCCCTGTTGAAAGAATATGCCGCATATCGCGCTTTTAACAAATCCGATTGCGTAATCAACATGCGAATCCCACACGAAATATTGGACAGAATCAAAGAACTGGCGACCGCCCAACACGTTCCTTATCAATCATTGATTTCGTCTGTTTTATATTCTTTGGCAAATATCGAAGATAAAAAATAATCAAACAGATATAAAAAAACAGGTGACACCCGCCACCTGTTTTTATAATTCAAAAATATTTTACCAGTTATTCTTTAATTGTGCGCATGTTTCGCCATTTTCGCCCGCTGCACCCATCAAGAATGTAATAACAACACCAATTGCAAACAATATTGTAAATCCAACCAACAAACCAATACCCTTCTTTTTCATGTCGTCAACTTTTGCGTCACCACCTTTGATATACTCCCATGCCCAACCGGCCATATAAAACCCGGCACCAACGAATGCCAAAACACGTAATGTTTTGAACACACCCTGCATTTTAGCAATCAAATCACACATCTCTTTAGGCACCGTCCAACCCGCAGCCTGCGCAGGAACAACAACCAAAGCCACAATTGCGGCAAACACTAAAACTTTTGCATAATTTTTCATATTTATTTCTCCTTAATTTATAACAATTTTATCATAATTCGGGCAATTTTTCAAACAAAATAATAAAAAAACACCGCCCAAACGGGCGGCGCAAAATATAAAATCAAACAATTACATGCCAGAAACGATAACATATTGTTTTGTTGTTTTTTTCTGGGCACATGCACTGCAACCACATGATTTTTTAACAACAGGTGCAGGTTTCACAACGATTTGACGTGGCATTTCAACATATTCTGGTTCTGCATAAGACATTTCCGCAGCAGGTGTCAAAACACGACGTTCGTTGCGTGCTTCCTGGCCAGCCATATCACGAGCATACAAATCAGCGCAACGTGTATTACGATAAACAATTTTTTTATCCAAATCCGCAGCATTCACATCACGTGAATAATGACGTGCGTATTCATCACTGGAATAAATGCAATCTTCACCATCTTGGGTATAGCGAACACCGCCCTTGTAATAATCATAATAATTTGAACATGCGGCCAAAGCGACCAATGCAAACAAAGCCATAATTTTTTTCATTTTGTATCCTTTATTATTGGTTTCGTTGGACGACTTTTTCATCCATCTTGACTCAATTATTGCACAAAAAATTAGACTGTCAAGTAAAGTTGTAAAAAAAATTATAGATAATTCCCAAACTATTTTGCTATGATATTTCAAGAGTATCAGGGGGGATTTTCATGAATTTCGAAAATTTTGGTCTGTGCAACACACAAAAAATTTTTGCATCTGCGATGCGCAGGCACTTTGCCGTCCCTGCATTTAATGCGTATAACATGGAAACAATTACCGCAATTGTTTCTGCCGCCCGCCTGACACACAGCCCTGTTATTATCGCAATTTCCGAATCTGCATTAAAATATATGGGGGACGATATGCTGATGGGAATGATTGCCGGGGCAAAAATAAAACCAAACGAACAAATTGCGTTGCACCTGGACCATGGCTCATCTGTGGAATCATGCATGCACGCAATTAACATCGGTTTTTCCAGTGTAATGTTGGATTTCAGCAAACGCAGTTTTAATGACAATATCGAATCAACAAAAAACATTGCCAGATACGCCCATGCACGCAATGTATCCGTCGAATCAGAATTGGGCGAATTGTCCGGAATCGAGGATGAAAATACTTTTGGCACAAAATCTGTTTACACCGACCCCGATGCCGCCGCCGAATTCGTATCATCAACCAACACAGATTCTTTGGCAATCGCCATTGGAACCAGTCATGGCGCATACAAAAGAAAATCACCTGACGAAAAATTACGGTTTGATATATTGGATAAAATCCAAGAACAAATTCCTAATACCCCATTGGTATTACATGGTGCGTCATCTGTGCCACAACAATTTGTTGACACAATAAACCAATTTGGTGGCAACATCCAAAATGCTATGGGAATTGATACCGAACAACTAAATTTTGCAGCAACAAAAACAAATATTTGCAAAATAAACATCGACAGTGACTTGCGCCTGGGTTTTACTGCCGCAATTCGAAAAAAATTGTACGAACACCCCGAAATATTTAACCCACGCGAATATCTGTCTGGTGGACGCGAATCCGTTCGTGACATGTGCATATTTTTAATCCGCGAAGTTTTCTGTTCGTATGACAAAATATAAAAAAAGGTTGGCATTTCACCAACCTTTTTAACTATATATGCAAATTTTATTTTGCACGTTCAACATATTCCAATGTTTCGGTATTAACAACGATTTTTTCATCTTGTTCAATAAACACAGGAACCTGAACACGAATACCATTATCCAACACCGCCGGTTTTCCACCAGAACCAGTCGCCGTTTGACCCTTTAATGCAGGTTCTGTTTCAACAACTGTTGCGACAACAGTTTTTGGCAAAGTAATTGAAACAGGATGACCTTCGACGAAATTAGCACGAACCATCATTTCAGGTGCCAAGAATTTCATTTGATCACCCAATGAATCAACCGGCATTGTAAACTGTTCATAATCAGACAAATTCATAAAGAACGCATCTGTTCCGTCAGAATACAAATATTGGCATTCCAAATCTTCGACCATCAATTTTTCAACCTTGTCTTCGGCGCGCCAACGATCACCACCCTTGTTGCCAGAATCAATATCGCGCAAGTCTGCCTGAACAAACGCGCCGCCCTTGCCTGGTTTAACCTTGGTAATTGATGTCACAGAATAACGTTTACCATTATGGGAAATAACCCAACCCACACGCATATCATTTGCAATATATGACGCCATTTTTTATCCTTTTATTTTGAAAAATACCTGCAAATTATAAATAACACATTGTTAAATGCAAGAAAAAACTATAAAAAAAATAAACAAGAACGGCACAGATGCGAAGTTGTTTGTGAGCGTAATATTTTCAAGAAATTAATTTTTATGCGGTTATTGGAAACGGTCGGCGTTTCGCAGTGTACAAATTAAAAAAACAAACAAGAACGGCACAGATGCGACGATTTCAGGAAATGTAATATTTCTAAGAAATTAATTTTTATGTGGTTATTGGAAACGGTCGGTGTTTCGCAGTGTACAAATGCTACATAAGAAACGCCGACCGTGACAAGAATCCATAAAAATTAATTTATTACATGCGCATTGGCATTAACACAAACAACGCATCCGTCTTTTTATCCGTAGATTTGATGGTTGTTGGTGACAAAGAATCCTGCATTTCCATTTGGAATTTATCGCCTTCGACCTGACCTGCGACATCCAGCAAGAATTTCACATTAAACACAACGGTAAATGAATTATCACCATTGTATTCTATATCTAATTCCTGGGTTGCGGTTCCGGCATCTGGACTGGATGCATTTATAACCAATTTGTTTGTTGAAAATGTTAATTGCACAGATTTTGTTTTATCAACCGACGCAACAGACACCAAATCAACCGCATTTACAAATTGTTTTCTGTCCATAACCGCGATTTTATCATTACCTTTTGGAATAACGACACGATAATTTGGATATTGTGCATCAACCAATTTACTGGTTAAAATAGCCGTTCCAATTGTAAAACGCGCCTTGGTATCTGACAATTCAATAACAACATCGTCAACATTTGCATCTTCTAATAATTTTGACAATTCGCCAATCACACGACGTGGCAAAATAACCGCTGGCATTTCCGTACTGTCAACAGGTGCCGGCATTGCACACAATGCCAAACGTTGCGCATCAGTTGCAACCGCAGTCAACATCTTTGCCTTGCCCTCGTCAGAGATATGGAAATAAATTCCCCCCAAATGATAACGAACATCATCTGTTGGAATTGCAAACTTTGTTTGATTTATCAAATGCGCCAAATCGCCAGTTGTCATTTGGAATTTTGTGGTTAAATTACTGCCCGCCATTGCTGGAAAATTTTCTGCAGGCAATGTTGGCAAATGGAATACCGCACGTCCACTGGACACGACCAATTGGTCACCAACCTGTTTGAAAGAAATTTCGGCATCATCTGGCAATTTACGAACAATATCATACAACATTTGAACAGGCACAGTTGTTTTGCCAGCCAAAGTAATATCCGCAGCAACATGTTCAACCAATTCCAAATCCACATTTGTCGCAGACAATACTAAATCATCAGAAACATCCAATTTAACATTCATCAAAATTGGCAAAGTTGCACGTTTTTCAACAATAGACTGCATATGACCCAACGCGCGGATTAAAACCTGACGGAAAACAGAAAATTCCATAATAAAACTCCTCTACTTATCTTTCTTTTCTTGTATGTTCCTACATTCTAAATTGCATTTTATCAAAAAACACCGATTCGGTGCAAGAGCAAAAGCCACCACAAAACAAAAACCCCACCAACACAAATTTTGGTGGGGTATATACATATATAACATGCTACATTTTCATAACTTTTTCCAATTTTGCGCGCAGTTTCTTCAAATCATCATATTTGGTGATTTTTCCTTTTTCAGCGATTGAAATATCGCCACTTTCTTCGGACACGACCAAAACAACAGCACTGGACACCTCACTCAATCCCAATGCTGCACGATGACGCGTTCCATATTTCCAATTCAAATTATTTTGCGACAAAGGCAAAATTGCCCCAGCATACGCAATACGATTATTTTCCACAATCACCGCCCCATCATGTAATGGTGTTTTATTAAAAAATATTGTTAATAATAATTCACTGGTAATTTTTGCATCAACCAAAACGCCTTTGCGTTCAATAACCGATTCATCCAATATTGACGGGAACACAATCAAAGCCCCTGTATGTTTCGCAGACATATATTCAACCGCACTGACAATCGCATCCAATGCCGCCGTATCACGTGTTCGCACACCTGTATCATGACCTTTTAATAATTTTTTCCAACCCTGGATACTGCCCATCAATGCCATAAATTTACGCAATTCAGGTTGAAATACAACAATCAAACTGATTGATAAAAACAATGCAACCCAATGCAAAAAACCACCCAACAAATCAATATGCAACATATTACAGACAAAACTGAATACCCACAATGCAACCAAACCCAAAATTCCAAATACCAACTTTTCAGATGCGGTATTACGTATCAATTTTTTATAAAAATACCATATCAACGCAACGATTATACCCAACTGAATTAATTCAGATAAATGCATCATTTTAATATCCTTTATTTAATTTTTTACAATTCTATTAACTAAATCTGGCAATGGGACACTCATCCAATCCGGATCATCTTCCATATCTGGCGCGCCTTTTTTCAGTGCCGTTTTACAAGGTTCGCTATCCGCCAACCAATTTTCCAAAACGCCACCTGCCAACAAACCCGCGACAAAACTAGCACCACCTGTAAATGGAACCAACAATAATCCCAAACCTGTGGCTGACACAACCTTGCCTGCCATTGCGGCACCATTTATTTTGATATCTGGTTCAGCCAAATTTCCAACAATTTCCACAGTATTTACAACACTGCCTGTTAATGATAATTTTAATCCGCGTACCGGCACCGTTGTTAATGCCAAATCAATTGTTTCATCGCCCAGATTCAAATTACCTGCCAATCGTGCATTGATAGAATTTGTTTCAATCGCAACACCATTACGTGTTTCAATATCACCATTACGAATCTTCAAATTAACAGCCAAACCTGATATTCTGGCCTTGTCATGTTTTTTATCTTCGGTAAACAAATCTTGAATATTATGACGCAGTGATGTTAACACATCTGTTCCATAAATATTTTCAACCAATTTAGGATACGCATATCCATCACCAACCGCATATGCCACAACCGGACCTGTTATTGTATGCATCCATTCAGACATATTTTTACCATGTGCCTGGAAATAGCCATATATATCAACAGGCAATCCAACAATAAATTCACGAATTCTAATTTCTTCCATCAATTTTCCAATTGTAAAATCATGCGCCCTGACCCCAGCGGTAATAAATATTTCACCTGATTTTTCAATTGTAAAATCACCACCGACACGCATCAATCCATCTGCAATAGTCGTGGTTGCATCGATACGTCCTTTGTCATTTTTATATTCCAAACTAACTTTTGTATTTTTCAAATCCATATCACGATAGACGATTAAATGTTTCAAATCGACATTTACATTCAAATCAAAATCTCTAATATCTGCACCATGCAGATTCATATCATGAAAAACATTTAATTCACGATTTGGCCGCACCCACCCAGAATACATTTCTGGAACTAATTTCAATAAATTTACATTATTTGATGATATATCCACCTTTACCAATGGTTTTTTTCCACCCCAATCATACGTGCCTGAAAAAGTAAAATCCGTTCCCCGCAAAGACAATGTTGATTTTCGTAAAACCAAAGTATTTTCATCACGCAATCCGCCTGCAATATTCACAGACACACGCGACAGATTTGTTAAATCTATATTTAATAAATCTTTAACAGGACGAACATCCACAATATCGCCTTTGACAACAAAATCTATTGGGATTTTACTGGTCGCTTCCAATGCGATATTTGCAATCAGTGCATTACCACCTGTGGACAACGCAATTTTGACAGGATAAACTTTGCGTTCATCATTATATTCACTAAACGCAATAATAAATGGATATATTTCATCATGAGGTTTTATCCAACCATGAAATTCGCGTTTTTTCGTCAAATGGATATAACGTAATTGCGCCCCAGATATAAAGAATTTATATTCACCATCATCAAACGACAAATTTTCAATTTCTATTTTACCAAACGGCACATCTTTTACAGGAAACAATTCTGGTGTTTTATTGGTTTTATTTGTTTCAACTGTTTCTGTGGCGACAGGTTTTTCCAACTGTTGCACAGAATATTCACCCTTGTCATTTTTTTCTATTTTTACTGTTGTATCATACAAAGACACACTGCGAATTGTTGGTCTATTTCGCAACAAAGACACCAAATCCAATGTCACATCCATACGTTCAGCCGAAAAACCAAATTTTTCCTTGGCCCACGACGCATTGGCAATACGCACCTGATTTAATTCTATACGTGGCCGCAAAGAAAATTTCCACGACACCACACCATCTATCTGTACAGGATATCCTGTTGCTGTGCGCAACGCACCCAAAACATGACCGCGCAAAGATTCCAAACTGACCTGGGACAATGCAATTATAACCGCAACAATCAGCCCCAAGAAAAACAGGCTAACCATACGCAACCAAAACATTATTTTTCTATATTTCATATTTTTATTCCGGCAATTGAAATTCCAAAAAATTCATTACTGATTTCATAAAATCTGGGACTGTCGCCCGTAATGTTATTATTTTATTTGTTCGCGGATGATGAAAAGTGATTTTATACGCAAACAAAAATAATTTATTTGTTGTTAAAACGCTGCTCAATACCGAGTTTATTTTTTTGTCCACACCATATAAATCATCACCAACGATTGGTGCATTTAATGTATATGCGCTGTGAATTCTCAACTGATGTGTTCTGCCTGTTTTTGGAGAAAACAGCACCCATGAAACACAATCTGTGGCTTCTGCTAAAACCTGATATTCTGTAATTGCACGCTGTGGTTTTTGACCTGTGCCATTATTTATTCTGTCCGGGCTATCAACGACCATGCCTTTGACGATATAATTATCTATGACACCTTGTTTATTTGCCACCGTTCCGTTTAGCAACGCCAAATATTCTTTGTGTGCGTTTTTAGATTGAAATTCATTTGCCAAACTTTGTGCCGCCTTTTGATTTTTTGCCACAACCAGCAACCCTGATGTATCCCTATCCAAACGATGCACCAATGATATTTTATCATACGGAAACAATGCCGCAGCCATTTTATCCACAGATTTTTTTATACCTGTTCCGCCCTGCACCGCCAATCCTGCTGGTTTGTTAAACACAACAATATCATCATCGTTGTAAATAATTGCTTTGCGCAAAACTTCTAAATCAGACAAAGAAAACAACGCACCAGTTTCAGTTTTTTTAACATTTTCTTTTTTTGCATACGCAGCGATTGTTGGTGGAATTCGCACAGCATCCCCTGCGCGCAAAACACGATTTGCATCCACACGCGCAGAATTCACACGAATTTGTCCACCACGACACAATTTATAAAAATCACGATTAGGCATCGCCGGAAATTTACGCAAAAACCAGCGCATCAATTTTGTGCCATCTTCGACCAAAGAAACAGTTATAACATCGGCCAATAATTATTCTCCATACAAAATGGATACAACATTATCTTTGGCCATACTGACGCAATTACCTGTTGCCCCATCCACAGAATCAGTCCATGCCTTGGTCACCAGGGCCTTGCATTCTGAATCCGACAAACCGTCAATTGTCACAATAAATTGACGTGTATTCGCAGGATTCACAGACACCGAATATTTTCCACCATACGGATTTTTATCAGACATTGCCAATGCTGTAAATATACTGGAATTATCGATTCTTGTGAAATCATCATATTCGCCCAGCAACTGACGCACACCCAACACAATCTGATACACTTCATCGTTAACCGCGCTTTGTTTTTGCATACGCATTGCATAGGAAATCATACTAATCGCACCGACGGTAATAACACCCATAATTGCCAGCACACCCAACATTTCAATCATTGAACGACCAGATTCTTGTTTCATTTTTATCACCTTTATTTGCATTTCTCTTTTTATATTCTATCATATAAATTATGAATATTCAATTTTCAGATTTAATTGCGAATGCCCCTGATGCACCTGGAACATACCGCATGTATGCTCGTGATAACACTTTATTGTATGTCGGTAAAGCAAAAAATTTATCGAATCGGCTGCATCAATACATGGACATTTCCAAACTGGAACCGCATAAACAGGTTATGCGTTCATTGGTCACGCGTGTTGAATGGGAAATATCCCCGACCGAATCAGACGCATTGATTCGCGAACAAGAATTGATAAAAACGTTAAAGCCAAAATATAACATTATGTTAATGGACGACAAAATGTATCCTATGTTGGCATTAACCGCACATGAATTTCCCAGAATTCTAAAATTCCGCGGTAAAATTTCTCAACGACGTGATGTTTTTGGACCATATCCATCGGTATCGGCATTAAATGATACAATCAAAATGATTCAAAAGGTATGTCGTCTGCGCACATGTACCGATACATTTATGAACAACCGCGCGCGCCCATGCCTGTTATACCAAATTGGCCGATGCAGTGCACCATGTTGCCTGCCACAAACTGAATATAATGAAAATGTTGCATTGGCGCGTCGTATTCTCACCGGGGATAGCGAGCCTATTATTGCCGAATTATCAAATGACATGAAAAAGTATTCTGAATCAATGGATTTTGAACGTGCTGCTGTTATCCGCGACAAAATTATTGCATTAACCCAAACTGCAAATCGTGGTAAAAAAAGCAAGCAACAACACGAAACAAATTCAAATTGGGATAAAAATGTTTCAGAACTGGAAAAATTATTAGGAATAAAAATTGAACGCGCAGGTGTATTTGATAATTCGCATTTATTTGGAAAAAATTCTGTTGGCGCAATGATATGTTTTGGACACAACGGATTTACAAAAATGGATTATCGCCATTTCAAATTACAGAATCGTTCAAATGCCGGAAATGATATTGGTATGATGGCTGAATTTGTATCACGCGCGATTGCAAATGGGCCAAAACTGGATTTAATCATCGTTGATGGTGGCATGGCACAATGGAATATTGCGCATAAAATGGCACCAAACATTCCTATATTTGGTGTCACCAAGGGCGAGGTTCGCAACGGCGATGAACATTTTATTTTACCAGACGGCACGTTATACACAACATTGCCAAAAGATTCACCATTGTTTTTAATGTTGCGTGCTGTTCGTGACGAGGCGCATCGATTCGTAATCACATATCATCGTGAACGACGTGCCAAACAAATGACTGCATCTGTTTTGGATGAAATTGATGGGATTGGGCCAACACGCAAACACGCATTAATTCATCATTTTGGTTCTGTGCGTGGCATTATGGATGCGACATTGGAACAATTAGAACGTGTTCCAACACTTGGCAAGGCCGCCGCAAAAAAAATATATGCACATTTTCATTCAGAATTGATATAATATAGATTAAACAAAGGAGAAAAAACATGAAAACATTTGTTAACTTATTATCGATATTCAGAATCTGCACTGCATTTGTGTTGATTCCAACAATGATGTTGCAATGGTACTGGGTATCTTTGATTTTATTTGCCCTGGGCGCAATCAGTGATTGGATGGACGGATACCTGGCGCGCAAATTTAATGTTTGCACAAAACTGGGTGGCGTTTTGGATCACATTGGCGACAAATTATTGGTTGCAAACACATTTATCATACTGGCATTGATGATGCGTTTTTGGTTTATTGTAATACCTGTGATTATAATGATTGCACGCGAATTGTATGTCAGCGGCCTGCGTGAATTCTTGGGCACACAAAAAATCGAAATGCCTGTACCTCACGCACGTTTTTCAATGGGTAAAATCAAGACAACATTGCAAATGGTATGCATTTTGTCATTTTTGGCATTATTCGCAATCAGTTCAATTGTGACACCTGAAACAATATCTTCTAAATTGTTAATCACAATGAACCTGTTATCCCAGATTGGAATTATATTCATGTGGGGCGCATTGATTGCATCAATTTGGTCGGCAACCCAATACACATTTACATTTGCCGAAAAATTAAAAAAGATAAAATAAGAATAACAACAATAAAAAATCTCCCAAATGGGAGATTTTTTTTACAAAACATATATTTGAATTAAAACCAACCTGATTTTTTACTTGGCTTTGTCCCAGCAAAATCCGCCAAAGCCTTTTTTTGTTTTTCAGTTAATTTTGTTGGCACCGTCATATGTATTTCAATATACATATCACCAAAAGACCCAGCCCGACGCGGATTTGGCATACCCTTGCCACGCACACGCAAACGTGCCCCGATTTGTGTTCCACTTGGTATTTTTACAGACAATTTTTTATCATCAATGGTTTCCACATCAATTTCACCACCCATTGCCAAAACAACAAAAGACACATCGGCTTTTAATATCAAATCGTTTCCATCGCGTTCAAATTTATCATCTGGCTTTACACGAACATCCAAATAAAAATCCCCAGCCGCGCCACCGTTCATACCGGCCTCGCCCTGTCCACTCAGGCGCAACCGCGCGCCATCTTCGATACCTGCTGGAATTTTAACATCGATTGTGCGCTGTTTATGAACGACACCGGTGCCATCACATTTAGAACATTTCTTGGAAATCTTGCGTCCCAATCCATTACATTCCGGGCAAGGATGTTCAACCGCAAAAAATCCCTGACGCGTTTGCACCATACCACTGCCACCACATCTGGAACAAACCGGCGCAGGTTTTCCATCATCTGTTCCATTACCATTACATTTATCACACGTCACATTACTGGTGAAATTAACAGTATGCGTTGTTCCAAAGAACGCATCTTTTAATGAAATTGTGACAGTATCCAACAAATCGCGTCCACGCTGTTGTGCCGACGCACCACGCGCGCCACCAAAACCACCAAACCCATCAAATCCAAACCCACGCATAGCCTCGCGCAATATATCATCCATCCCGGCACCGCCACCAAATCCAGCAAAACCAGCACCAAATGGATTACCGGCACCCGCAGATGCAGAATTACCCCCGGCAAACGCAGCATCGCCAAATCTGTCATATGCGGCACGTTTTTGTGGGTCTTTTAATATATCGAACGCGTTATTAACCTCTTTGAATTTTTCCTCGGCCGATTTATCCCCTGGATTTTTATCAGGGTGATATTTCATAACCAATTTATGATAAGCCTTTTTAATATCAGCATCCGACGCATCACGCGCCACACCTAAAACTTCATACGGATTTTTATTCATGAACACGACCTATATTTATAACTGCAAGAAATATAATTCATTTATAAAAAAATTCAAGTCCACATACCCCTATAAAAATCTAACTTGCGAAATTTTTAATAATGTTCTAATAATAAAGGTACTATGACAGAAAAAAACACATCTTATGACGCATCCGACATCCAGGTTCTTGAAGGATTGGAACCGGTTCGTCTGCGTCCCGGCATGTATATCGGTGGCACCGACGAAAAGGCATGGCACCATTTGCCCGTTGAAATTATGGATAACAGTATTGACGAGGCTGTGGCCGGTTTTGCGAAAAAAATAACTGTAAATTTAATTGATTCTAAAACAATAGAAATTACCGATGATGGACGTGGAATTCCTGTTGATGAACATCCAAAATACCCTGGCAAATCCGCGTTAGAGGTTATTTTAACCTCCCTGCATTCAGGCGGTAAATTTAATAACAATGTATATAAAACATCGGGCGGTTTGCATGGTGTGGGTTCTGCGGTGGTGAACGCATTATCATCGAATATGGATGTGACAATTGCACGTGATGGATACGAATGGCATCAAACATTTTCACGTGGTAAAGCAACATCACCAATCACACGTGGGGACGCCACAAAAAATCATGGAACCAAGATTAGATTTACTTTGGACGATGAAATATTTGGCGAAAACGCGGTATTCAAACCGATTAAGATTTATCGTATGGCACGTGCGAAATCGTTCCTGTCACGCGGAATAAAAATTGATTGGATATGCAATCCAAATTTATTAACCGAAGATATGAACATCCCGGCAACAACGACATTTTTCTATCCAAACGGTCTATCTGACTTTTTGGCTGAAAAGACTGATTCCAAACCGCGTATTTTACCGCGTATGTTTTCAGGTTCAATTGATTTTCCGGACGATTCCGGTCGTGTTGAATGGGCATTAACATTTTTAACTGATGAAAACGGTGCGGCATCTGACGACGGATTTTTTGCATCATATTGCAACACGATTGCGACAATTGATGGTGGCACGCACGAGAGTGGATTCAAATCTGCGATTACCCGCGGGATTAAAGCATACGGTGAAAAAACAAATAACAAGGCAGCATCCACAATCGTCAGCGATGACGTTTTTGATTCGGTTGCGGCGATTGTATCTGTGTTTTATAAAACACCTCAATTTTTGGGTCAAACCAAGGAAAAATTATCCAACCCAGAAATTGCACGATATGTTGAAAATGTTTTGCGTGACCCATGGGAAATGTTTTTGGCATCTGACCCGAAAACATCAAACGCATTATTATCGTTTATTATCAATTTGGCGAACGCGCGTATTAAAACAAAACAGGTCAAAGATATCGCCCGTAAAACCCCGACCAAGCGAATTCGCATGCCGGCGAAATTGGCTGATTGCACCAAACATGGTATCGACGGTACCGAACTATTTATTGTCGAGGGCGAATCGGCTGGCGGTACTGCGAAACAGGCACGCGACCGCGCGACCCAGGCAATTATGCCCCTGCGTGGCAAAGTATTAAATGTGTTATCAAATTCTGACGAACGGTTCAGTGCGAATCGCGAATTAAATGATTTGATTGATATTATTGGTGCCGGTACTGTCAAAGATTGGAACGAAGATAAATTACGTTATGAAAAAATAATTGTCATGACCGATGCCGATGTCGATGGCAGTCATATCGCATCACTGTTGATGGCGTTTTTCTATCAGTATATGCCACAGCTGATATACGGCGGACATTTATATTTATCATGCCCACCATTGTATAAATTCACATGTGGTACCGAATCATTTTATATTGATACCGATGAAGAATTGGAAGAATTAAAGAACGGTAAATATAAAAATAAAAAGGTTGAAATATCACGATTCAAAGGTTTGGGGGAAATGATGCCCAACCAATTAAAAGAAACCACCATGTCACCAAAAACGCGTCGTTTAATTCGCATTGAATTGCCGCCACGCACAGATGATGGTGCCGAAGACACTGAAAAAACGCGTACGATTGTGACAGAGTTAATGGGCAAAAAACCGGAATTCCGTTTCAAATTCATCACTGAACACGCCCAATTTGTCAAAGATTTATTTGTGTAAAAAACCGCCCACCCGGGCGGTATATTTTTTTATCGACAATCCGAAACGGATGTATGTTCCGTATCGCCTTTTTGCCACGTATATGGAACACTGCATGTTGCACCACTGTTTTTTATATTGCGACAACACGCCAATGCGTTTTTACCTGATGTTTCATCAACAAAAGTAAAACCACACTTATTAGTATTCTCGTCACAATCATACATCCTAAGAATTGCTTTATTGCCTATTTCACGTTTCGCCACACTACCCGCATAAACATTTGCTTCATCATATAATTTTAATTCTTTATCTGTAAATTCTGAACCAGGATTTCTACGCAAATGTCTTATTTTTTCTTTGCGATTATCTAACCTTTGCTGATTCAACTGTTTCAGCTTATCTGCTCTTTTTTGAATTTCTGTCTTTTCATCATTTGCAATTTCTTGTTCGCACATATGATAAGAATTTGTTTTAAATCCATCAACGCACGTATCAGCAACACATTCAAAATGATTTAACATCTTCTTATATTTGCATGTTTTTGCATTTTTATGTGCATTTGATGATGAAACACATGTACACACATCACCATCATGAATGAAATAATCAAAAACCCATTTTTTAGAATCAGAATTATACTTACATTTTATCCCATTATCACTTATTTTTTGGGCTTGTCTAAGGCATGATTCTTCTGTGGTAAATCCATCATTATTTGTGCTGACCTTAACAGCATTATCACCATCGTATTCCGCTTTTAACAATATATTTTCTATTTGTGGTGCACCTTGAAAACCATACTGCCAATTTTTAGTTTTTTTAATTCCATAATTATCAACATAACCCGACAAATGTTTTTCATTTTTGACCGCATCACAATTTAATGTCACCGGTGTCCCAGATTTTACAACAATTTCATTTGCGCAATTACCACTGACCGGTGTTCCACCATCTAAATCAATTTTAATTGTTATACTTGAAATATTACCCGATGTTTCTGTCACTGGCACAGGTGGAACTGCCGTTGGCACAGTTGGATTGACTGTCGTGGATACAGGGGTTGCATCAACCAATTTATTATGTTTTTCAACAATTTGTTTCACCTGTTCACGACATTCTGAAATGTCTGAAACATTTTTTTCGGCAAGACAATAAATAAACAAAGTATCCAAAGTTGTTTTTTCCTGAATACCATAATACTCTGGCCAAACAGATTTTACCGCATCGATTTTTACAAAAACATCATCATTACAAAATGCTTTACTTGATATCAAACAGGAACAAAAAACAAAAATTTTTAATATCTTTTTCATTATCTCAAGCCCTCCTCGCATTTGTCTGCAATATCTGCGGCTTTTTTAATCGCACTAATTTGTGTTGCATTAAATACGGTTGCGACACCCGACGCGGCCGTTGCACCACCTGCCATAACATTTGACGCAGTATTTAAATTCTTTGCTTTTTGTTTACCAGTATCACTGTAATCATAACGCACCGAATTCGAATTTGCCGATGCCGATGTTATTGTTCCGGTCAATGCCAATACCGCACCAACCCCACCAGACACCGCCGCACCTGTCGCGCGTTTGTTTATTTTACTCAAATCCAGATATTCCCAATCACGACAATTTGCAATTATTTTTTCTGATTTTTGCAATTCTTCGGCCGACGCAGTATTTTCTGTCCGCGCACGAATTTGTTCGTTTTGTAAATTTTTAATTGATTTTATACAGTTATCAACCAATCCTTGTAAATCATCATCCACTTTATTATTTGCCGCAATAATCGTCCCCGCCGTATCCAACACCGCCGTTCCCGCCAATGTGCCGGTGCGAATCTTTCCTAATTTTTTGGATTCAGCATCCATATTTTCATATTTTTTGTCGATTTTTTCAATATTATCGAACGCGTTTTGTATCATATCTCCAGTTATTTTTCTATATTCAACATCCGCTTTAACATCCGCCAACGATGTGATATCTTTAATTAATCCTTTATAAAATTCTTTATCTTTTGCAGACTTCATAATACCCGCGCCCAGCGCAACACCCGACGACACCGTTCCCACGCCAGTCACCGCGGTATTTATTCCCGCCATGGTTTTCAATTTTGACATAGAATCAGAAATTCCAACACAAGCCGCCCTGGCGTTTTGTATTGCCACCGTCAAACCCGACACATCATCGGCGTGCGCACCAAATCCAACAACGGAAAAAATGCTGCATACCACAACAGCATAGAATTTTTTCATAAAAAATCTCCCATCTCTCACGATGGGTATTTTATCATATTTACCGACAATCCGCAATCAGTTCTTCTATCTGGGCAGATAACATCAAATCACTCTGTTTCAATTTTTCAATTTGACGCAATGCATACATAACGGTTGCATGATCACGATTACCAACATAATTTCCAATTTCTGCCAAAGACAAACGTGTCGCACTTTTCAAAACAACCATAATGATTTGACGCGCCAACACCAAAGATTTTGCACGACCTGCACCACAAATTGCATCGTATGAAACACCTAATTTTTCACACATCATTTTTACCATTGCAATTGGTGTTTTGAATTTTTCCAATGTATCTGACAACAAATGTTCTGCGACATCCAATGTGACATCACAACCCATCAATTCTGTATATGTTTTGATTTTGTTTGCAACACCACAAATCATATGTCCATCACACGCAATGCGTGATGCCAATGCATCTGCGACAACAGATTTAACACCTGCACGCACCAACATTTTGCGTTTAACATTTGCATTTGGTGCGGCAACATCTGCAACCAAACCTGATGCCAACACCGATTGTGCGCGTCTGTCAAAACCTGTTAATGCGTTTGGTGCCACAGCAGATGTCAAAACAACATTTTTTCCCATTGCGCGCAAATCCATAACCAACTGTAAAAATTCGTCCATTGTTGCATGTTTTCCAGCCAAACTTTGCACATCATCCAAAATAAATGTATCACAATTACGACAATAATCTTTGAACGCGAAAATTGATTTTTTCTGTAATGCGCGTAAAAATTCAGCAACGAATTGAGCGCCTGTCATCATAATTGCTTTTTCAGATTCGGATTTAATGCATTCTGCCAACAATGTTTTGCCACAACCCGCCGGCCCATAAATAAACAAAGGTGAAAAAGAAACCGCGCCATTTGCAACTTTTTTGGCGGCGGACAAAACAAATTCATTTTCATCAGATGCTATGAACGAATCAAATGCCACAGATAAATTTTCTGCTGCGACCGGTGCATATGCCTGAACATTATTATCATTTGCAAAATTTTGTGATGTTGCAGTTCCGCGCACAATTAATTTAACATCCAAACCAAATTCACCAGCAACATTTTTCAACATCGCACCATAAACCCCAGAAATATAATCAGATGAAAATTGATTTTGTGCAGTTAATATTAAACAGTTATCAACAATTTCAAAATTTAACGGTGCAATCCAGGAAGTCCAAGCCGCAAAATCCATCTGTTTCGAAATCAAATCTTTGATAACTGAAACATTTACATTTTGTTTTATTGTTGCTGCCTGCATGCCGTTTCTCCTTTCCTTCCTTCAAAAGAGTTTCCTGCCCGCGCAAGAGTGTAAAAACCACCCGCACATAAACATTAAATTTTTAGATTTATTTTTTGTTCAAACAAAAAATTTCAAATTTAATGTTTATATATTGCCCTACTTTTTTCTCTCGCACATGTTTGGATAAAACCATTTAATTTTGATGCGACATATTTATTATTTATGCACATCTAAAACTTGGTTAAACCCTGTCTTGTTTCCCTATCGTTTTTACAAGAAATAATTTAAAACATAATCTATGGTTTTCAACAAAATCTTAAAATCATTTTTAACTTTTATTTTTTGACAACGATTCGTTTTTTTCCCAGATTTTTGCCCTATGTATAGACACTGTATATACATGATTTTAATCACATACGAACATAACCAGTATCAGTTTTTTTGATTAAACCGCGCAATTCCAAAACAACCAAACTGCGTTTGATTTCCGAAATGCTTTTTTTGACAACATCTGCCAATACAGATTCAGAAACCGGTATTGTTCCCAATGCATCCAACAAAATATTTTCTAAATCCGAATTTTTTTCATCCAACTGGCTGTTTTTAACCGCTTTTTTATCCCCATCAAAAAAATCCATCACCCCAGAACATAATTTTGCACGATTTGATGCAATTAATGAATTTGGACCTGCGGCACGTGCATCCGATGGATGTGATGGAATTGCCCATAATTCGCGTCCTAAATCCAGCGCAAATTGTGCTGTTCGCATACTTCCCGACTTCAAATCGGCCTCACTTAAAATCAATTTTTGCGACAAACCTGCAATCCAACGATTTCTTTGAACAAAATTTGTTCCACGCGGAACAAAACCGATTGGCATTTCACTGATAACCGCACCGCGTTCAACAATATTCCAATATAACGATTCGTTTTCCAATGGCCAAATATAATCAACACCACCACCCAACACCGCAACTGTTTGCGTATTACCATTTGCACGCAACGCACCCACATGTGCCGCAGTATCAGTTCCAATAGCCATACCACTGACAACTGTAATTAAATGATTTGCAAAACTTTCCGCCAATTCACCAACCAAACGCATTCCTGCTGCGGTTGCGTGGCGTGTTCCAACAATACCAACCATTGGTCGCCGCAAAGTTTCTAAATTACCACGCACACAAATAACCGGCGGATGCGATTTAGTATTTTTCAAACTGACAGGATAGATTTCATCATCATCGCACACAAAATGCACATTTAATTTATCCGCCGCATCAATTTCACGTTTAACCGAATCGCACAAATCAACATCACCGCGCAAAGTATCTGCCACTGCCGCAACAGACCCATATTGCGTTATCAATTTTTCGTATGCAACCGGCCCCACCCCAGGCGAACGCAAAATTAACAATTTATCAAACAAATCAGACATATTCATTTCACTTTTATTCGCAAAATACACCACGCACAAAATATTTTCAACCATAAAAAAGCGCCCAACTGGGCGCATTAAAAAGAATTCAAATTATTTATTTGTTGATTATTCATCTAATTTCAAATTAACCAAATTTTTATATTTTTCATCATCGCATTTTGCACTACGTTCACCCTCGGCCTTGCTACATTCTGCCTGGAAAGCATTCAAATGTTTAACAAAAGTGTTATACGCATCATTATCATTTCTTTTCAATTCATTGGCTTTTACATTATACCATTCCACAGACTTTTCTTTATACTGTTTTTGACCTTGCAAACCTTCCATACCATTGATATTGGACAATGCTTTATTTCCAAACAATTCCATCGCACCAACACCGATACCTGCGCCACCAACCGCGCCACCGATTGTTCCCAATGTTCTGGCTGTCTTTTTAGCCTCTAAAATACGCGATTCCAATTTTGATTCATCGGCCCAACTGCCACAGGTAATATTTTGTCCCCACTCAAAATAACGTGGTTGAATATCTGCAACATTAATACGTGAATCATCAGAACGCATTCCAACCAACACAAAGCACACATTATTTTCTGGATTTTCTATATCTTCAACCATTGTGGCATAATTTGCTGTATTACTGTTCCGGGATGCCCAAACGAAAGTATTACCAATACCGATATTATTACTCAAACAAGCGGTTCTTTCTTTATCACGATTAACCGGCACAGGTTTTGGTTCATTATCAACAACGGCGACATCTGCTGTATTTGCCGTCGATGCAGCATTTGGATTTGCCTGACCTGTGGTTGTTGCGTTTGTATCATTATTCTTCACAACATGAACCTTGGACAATGTTGCCATACGACCAGATTGCTGTGCCGCTGGCTGCGCCGCCCCAATCATCGAACGTCCCGCACCAAATGCAGGAAACGCAACCGCACAACATATCGCACAAATGAAAAATTTTTTCATGCCATCCCACCTATATTATATAAGACTCTCTATCGGGGATATTATACCACAAAATGACATAAAAACCAAGACTTTTGTATTTCAAATACTATAAAATCAACATTTTATTTTTTCCAACGCCATTGAATACTGGATTCCTGACCACGAATTAAACGGCCAATATTTTCCCTGTGGCGAATCAAACACAAACCAGATATTGCCAAAAAAGCCCATCCCACAGCACTATTCATAACAAAGCCTAATACCGGGAACAAACAAAAAACAATCAATGCCCCAGCCGAAGATTTTCCAGATGTCAACGCAACAATCAACCATTCGATACCACAAAAAACAAATATTATGGGATTTATCGCCAACATAATACCGAACAAACACGAAACCCCCTTGCCGCCATGGAAACGCAACCAAACAGGAAAACAATGTCCCAATATAGCAAAAAAACCGCACCATGCGCCAAATTCAACACCAGCAAACCACCAACCAATCCATACGGCAATCATGGCTTTCAGCATATCTAAAATCCAAACAACACCCGCCATACGCAGTCCACCGACCCGCATAACATTTGTTGCACCGATATTACCACTGCCAACGGTGCGAATATCGCCACACCCCATCAATTTGGTAAAAATCAGTCCCATTGGGATACTTCCAAGCATATATGCAACTAAAACGATAAAAATCCAAAACATTTTTACAAATTTCCCTTGATTTTCTTTTTTGTTAATATAAAATAACATAAACACATAAAAAATAAAAGGAAAATAAAGTGGCAAATCATAAGTCATCTAAAAAAAGAATCTTGGTCACAATCAAGAAAAATTCTATCAACACTGCCCGTCGCAGTGCGGTAAAAACAGAAACTAAAAAAGCATTGGCTGCAATTGCAACTGGGGACAAGGCTGCCGCAACAACAGCTGTTCGTTCCGCAGAAAGCAAATTAATGAAGGCCGCTGGCAAGGTTATGCCAAAAAAACGTGCTGCCCGCAAGGTATCTCGTTTGACCAAAAAATTGGCAAAAATTGCTTAATCTGTTAAACAAAACAAAATTTACCCCACTTTTTTGTGGGGTATTTTTAGTATAATAAATTAATTGATACTTACACTGTCATCATAAACAGAATACGCAATATTATTAAAATTAACCTTGAATTTACGTTCCGTTTCAGAATTCATATGAACGTTTTCTGTCGTCATATTCCCATAAAAAACCTCATTATCGATACGCACACTTAATGACGGATTTGTTTTTTTCTCGCTATGTAAATACAGTACATCACCATTAATATGCATTTTTCTCCCGCATTGTTCAACTGATTGCATACCCAATGGCGATTTCAAACCGTCAGGACACGTTTCAATCCCTTGGTCATAAGTTTCGTTAAAACTGAACGTTCCACCCGCACAATAAAAATCCGTAAGACATGTTTGACATGTATCTGAATATCTGGGTAAATATTGTCCCCCAGCACACACCTGTTCACCATAATCAACACATGCAACATATCCCCATAATGTTTCGTACCCAGTATTATATTGCACAGTCCCAGTTTGACAGCTTTTATCCAATTTTGTCCCTAAAAATGTATTCAACCACATATTGTTTCCTATGGGTGAATTATTTGCAATCAATCCTGCAAACATCGATGGCTGTATATATCCTGTTAACTTACTACATCCGCTAAATGTAGAAGAAAACATCCAATCGGCCCCTTTGTTCACCCCAGCAAACAAATCCACAGGAATTGACTCTAAATTTTTACAATTATTGAAAGTATTCAAAAACAAACCATGTGAACCACCACTAACCCCTCTAAACAATCCTGCTGGTATTTCCTCTAAATTTGTACACCCAGAAAAAGTTCCTGAAAACATATAATTTGCAGAACCTGTGACATTATAAAATAAATCCGATGGGATATATCTTAAATTGCTGCAATTTTGAAATGTTCCAGAAAACAAATTACCTTCTGCCCCAGACACCCCTATAAATAATTCGTCAGGTATTGATTGCAAACTTTTGCATCCATAAAACGTATTATTAAATAAATTTTTTGCCTTGCCACTAATATTCTTAAAAAGCCCTGGCGGAATAGTTTCCAACGATTCACAACCATAAAACGTACTATCAAACATATTTTGATTTGAACCACTAACACCATCAAATAAATCACCAGGAATTGATTGCAACGATTTACAATTATAAAAAGTACTACTAAACAACGAAGCCGCATTACCAACCACACCATCAAAGAATCCTGACGGAATAGATTGTAAATTTTTGCAACCATAAAAAGTATTCACGAACATATAATTTGATGCCCTGGTTATACCATCAAATAAATTACCTGATACAGACATCAAATTCACACAATTTTGAAATGTTCCGCCAAATACAGGCGTTTGCCAATTTGATGTTCCCAATGTTCTAAAAACACTGGCCAACGCACCATCTACTGAAAATAATAATCCCGGTGTTGCGCCATTATAAAAATTAATAGCCGCAACATTATTAATATTATACCCTGTTGCATTTCCTGCAAACTTTATTATTTTTGGGCCACCTGTTGAATAATTACATTCATACAAAACATTTGTTGAGTCATTTCGAATTATATTATTTCCATCAAAAACATCGTTTGTCGCGGCATTACTTGATAAAACACCATCTGTACCACAATCAACAAAAAAATTTCCTTTTGCAGATATATTAAACTTGAACACCATACCTGTATTTTCTGTCAAATCTACTGTTGTAATATTAAACTTAGAATCCATACAACCGCCATCAGATAACGGTATTTGATTTGTATTACACCCTTCTGCATATGCACCAGTGCAAACTACAAATATGCACACACATGCAGTCAATAAATTCATAAAAAATTTATTTACTCTCTCCATCACAAAAAATCAAACGAACTATTTGTTGACAGAATAATTATATCACAAAAAAAGCCATATAAAAATAAAATCGGGCAAAAAATGCCCGATTTTTTTTTATTTTGCATTCGCTTTAATTCAATGGTGCGCCCCAATTTTGTTGGATGCTGCGTTCTGCATCCAATGGGCTAATTAATACCTGTGGTGTCAATATAACCACCAACACATCACGTCCAGATGTTGTCGAACGCGACCCAGACAACGCCATAAAGTCCGGATCACCCAAACCATAACGTGTATCATTATTCTTTTGCTTTTCAAATCCAGACACAACCAACATTTGCCCAGATTCCATAATGACTTCTTGCATGAAACTACGTTCTTCCACCTCTGGCAACTGCAATGTGACCTCGCCAATGGTCTGTGTTGACATTTTAATCAATTCACGTACAGACATTCTGAACAACAGCAAAATCTTGCCATTTTCCAAAACATTTGGCAACAACTGCATCGAAAAACCTGTCTGCAAATCAGCCTGGTCAACAGTACTGGATTCAACGGTTGTAAAGTTTCTGGATTCAAAACGTTTAATATAACCCGTTGATGTCATATTGCTTACTGGGGCGACGCGATTATTACGTGTTGTCACACCAACATTTGTCACCAACGACACTTTACCCTGCTTTGCCAAAGCCTCAATCAAACCTGTACTGCCAGCACCACGTGCCAACGAACCGTTCATAATATCATCGTTGGAATACGCACCTGCGACAACCGTACCATTTTCAGTATGTGTTGCGCCCGTCGCCGCCGATAAAGTATTAGACAACACAGCAATATTCATTGAACTGGCATTTGCTAACCCCAGGTTATTTTTAGGATTTGCAACGATATTCAATCCTGATGTTGAATTAATTGCCGCCGCCAAATTCAATCCAAACGCAGAATCATTTGAAATTGAAACCTGCAACACTTTAACATCAATTGTCACCAATTGCGACAAACGTTTGTTTTGTCTTTCAACATATTCGCCAATACGCGCCAACACCGATGGTGGTGCGGTTGCGGTAATTGTTCCCAAACTGCGCGAAACAGTAAAATCTGAATTTTCAGCCTTGCCAACAATAGCGGTCAAAGCCTTTTCAACCTCGTCCCATTCCTTCATGGTTGATTCCAACACAACCTGGCCAGAGTTATCAGCCTGAACCGCGGTTTGATATGAAATATCTGTTCCCAGTGCATATAAAGTAAATGTTCTGGTTTCTGTTTCATAAAACACGATTGAATTTTTATCATAATACCACAACAAATCTAAATCTGTGGCAACCTGGGACAGCAATCCCGACAATTTACCAGTATATGCAACATTGACAGTTTTTCTTAACTTTTCGCCATTTATCTGTTTATCGATTTTCACAGGGATTCCTGTCACAGAATTAATATTATTCGCCAACACCTGCAAAGTGACAGGCGAATCCAATAAAATGGTTATACCTGTATCAGATTCAAATTGCGATGGCAAATTATTACGATGTTCCAAAGAAATTGATTTATTGCCCAACCAAACACCTTCGGACATAGAAACGGTATCACCGCTGGCAACCTTGGCACGTGGGTTTTTTGCCATTTCAAACGCATCATAGGCATTAACAAAGTCCTGATCCACAGTCGATGCAACCTTGACTGATTGTTCACGTGCGCATCCAACCAATAACAGTCCCACGCACATAAACGCAAAAATTTTTTTCAAAAATGTATTCATATCTTTACTCTCCTACTGTGGATACAAAACACAAATTACTCTTCATTTGTAGAAATAACTAACACCAAATTACCTTTATAAAACTTGGCATATGGCACCGGTGTTGCACGTCCAAAATTACGTACCAACGCAGACGCGACATCTGTAAATCTACCTTTGAATACTGCACTGGCCTCGATTGGATATTCGCGTGATGTTGCCCAAACCAAATCCCATCCTTCTTTATCGCACCAATCTTGCAAAACCTCACGCAATGTTTGTCCATTTGCAACGACCCATGAACGAACCTGGTCTGTTTGTGATTTTGGTGCCTCGGCATCAGCATCCACACCTGAATCCTGTGCCACTGCAATTTCTGCAACATCTTCATCGCTATCCATTTCCCAGAACGCAGAATCCGCTGCACGATTACGTTTTGCGCAATTTTTACGACCACTGCGTGCAACCGCCAAAACATTACCACCATCGTCTTCTAACATATCGCGACGCAACAGTGGCATTTCTGCACCATTTTCACATTCATCATCAAACCCCATTGGAATTTGATTTCCGCGCAACATATTTGCGCCACCCGTCCAACCAGTACCGTTAAAATCGAAACTGTTATCAACAACCATATCATCACCAATTTTGGAAACAATACGAATATTATCACCATTATTAGCCCCAGGATTGTCATCGCAACTGACCGTCACATCGGCATCAGAACCCGCAATTGGCCACGCAGGAACCTTTTCCTGCATTGCAGGTGTATTTTCCTGTGTATTTTGTGCCTGGGATTCTGCACGTGATTGTTTTGTGAACACCTCTGACGTGGTGACTTGTGGTAAATAAGCATCGGCATAGCAATAGCCCGCAGCCGTTGCAAACATTGCAAAAATAAAAAATTTACGAAACATTTAAAGGTCCTTTCTTTCAATCTAGATAATCATATTATAACAATTTGCCCGAATCTGTGCAAGACTAAAAAATCATATATTTGTTTGTTTTTTATAAAAACATACGAATCGCAAAAATGTGTGTTATACTAAACATAAAATATACTGTGACCAAAGGGGATTAAACATGCAAACAACCATTTTATTATCTTTAACTTTATTGAATTTAATTGTAATTATTGCTGTGTTATTCATAAATAAATCTATAAACACAAAAATCACAGAATTAACCAAGACTTTAAGTTTTCAATATAATTTAATTATGAAGATTCAATCCGTATTAAAAAACAAAAACGCAACAAATGCAGTTGCTGAAAATGCCGAAATCGTATATTCGGATTTATTACAAAGTTTAATTCCAATTATGGCCGCAATTGATGCCATGCCCCGCAACACGAACGAGCATCCATTATGGCGTGCATTAGGTGGAATTATGGATGAATATGCAAAAAATCCGTTTGTATTGGAAAAACTGCGTCGTTCAATTAAACTGGATACCAGTATTGCACACAATGTCAATAATTACATCACACGTGCAAACAGATTATTGCAATATTTAACCACCACAGAACCAGATGGCATATTGGCAACAACATTTACAGATGGATTGCTGGGACAATCATTAACATTTTTTAACCAGGCGCAACAACTGGCTGAAAACGGGGATTAAAATTTGAAATTAAACATTAAACTTATTCGTGAAATTTCTGCACTACGCAACGAACCGCAATGGTTGTTGGATTGGCGCATTAACGCATTTAATACATGGAAAAAAATGCAAGAACCACATTGGGCTGAAATAGAATATGCACCAATAGATTATGATTCTTTTGATTATTATGCATCACAAAAATCGATTGATAATTCCGATTTGGCTGACACATATAAAAAAATGGGATTGCCTGAAAGCGAACAAAATGCCCTGCTCGGCATGGCAACAGATACGATTATTGACAGTAAATCTGTTCACACATCATATTCGGATGAACTTTCCAAACGTGGAATTATATTTTTACCTTTTTCTGATGCGGTGGTTCAATATCCAGATTTGGTAAAAAAATATCTGGGTTCTGTTGTTCCTGCATCCGATAATTTTTTTGCTGCATTAAATGCTGCCGTTTTTTCAGATGGCACATTTGTATATATTCCACCAAACACAAAATGCCCAATCGACCTGGCCAGTTATTTTCGTATTGAAACTGCAAAAATTGGGCAGTTTGAACGCACATTGATTATTGCAGACACAGGTTCAGAATTAAGTTATATGGAAGGTTGCAGCGCCCCACGTCGCCCCAACCATCAATTACACAGCGGCGTTGTTGAAATTGTTGTTATGGATAACGCATACGTAAAATATTCAACTGTGCAAAATTGGTATGCCGGAAAACAACAAGGCAACCAATCTGTTGGTGGCATTTTGAATTTTGTCACCAAGCGCGGAAAATGTGAAAATAATGCCCGACTTGATTGGACACAAATCGAAATTGGTTCTGCCATGACATGGAAATATCCATCTACAATTTTGTCCGGAAACAATGCACATAGCGATTTTTATTCATTAACCATAACACGCGGCGCACAACAATCAGATACAGGAACAAAAATGATACATATTGGAAATAATTCTGTATCAAATATTTTATCATACGGTGTTGCATTGGATAATTCAAAACAAACATTTCGCAGTCTGGTTCAATTTGCTGGTGAACACTGTGTAAATGCATCAAAATGTGACACAACAATTGTTGGCAACGATGCAACCGCAAACACAATTCCAACAATTATTCATACAAATAATACCAACCAACAATCGCACGAGGCCACCACCGGAACAATCGACAAATCAATGTTATTTTATCTGGAACAATCAGGTATAACAACCGACCAATCAATCGCGTTAATAATTGGCGCAACGGCAAATCCAATTATATCTAGATTACCGATGGAATTCTTGGTAGAATCAAAACAATTGATACAAATGGCGACATCAAAGGAATAATAAATGCTGGAAATAAAAAATTTATCTGTTTCATATAATGACAAAATTTTATTACAAGATATAACAATGTCTGTTAAATCTGGTGCGCGTCATTTATTGGCTGGCCATAACGGTTCCGGTAAATCGACATTGGTTCAAACAATCGCAGGCAATCCTGAATACACCATAACAAACGGGCAAATAATTTTTAATGATGTTGATATAACACATGAATCGACAACCCGTCGTGCATTATTGGGAATATTTCTGGGTGCACAAAATGTTCCTGAAATTCCAGGATTATCGGTTATGAGTTTTTTGAAACATTCTATTGCTGCACACACACATTTTGAAACAGGTCGTGATTTATCAATGGCTGAATTTTTGGAATCATTGGAATCGGCACGAACACAGTTAAATATTCCAAAAGATTGGTTAAATCGCAGTATCAATGTCGGTTTTTCTGGTGGCGAACGCAAACGATTGATGTTATTAAGGTTGATTATGACAAATCCAAAACTTGCAATACTGGACGAGCCAGATTCCGGTTCGGATGCCGACACACAACAACAAATTGCAGACACGATTAAACAAATGTCAAACACAACATTTATGTTTATCAGTCATCAACAAAAATTTACTGATTTGATTTCACCAACAAACACAACAACATTGGAACATGGACAAATAAAGAAATAAAAAAAACGCGCTATACGCATAAAAACCAACAAAAAAAGGAGAAAACACCATGATGAACGGAATAATAGTTTTTACAGGACTGATTATGTTATTATGGTTTGGACGTTCAATATTAATACCATTATTGGTTGCTATATTTTTATGGTATTTGATAAATGCGATTGCCGCATATTTTCGTAAAATTATGCCGTTCAGTAATTGTATTACAAAATGCCCTGTATTTTGGCCTGAATTTTTTAACATAACATCAATACTGTTATCTACATTTTGCTTATGTTATTTATTTTATGCATTTGCGACACAAATAAATCCCATGTTTTCAGAATTGGTGGCGCGCATACCTGAAATACAAACAAAGTTATTAAATCTCAGTGTTTATGCCTTTAACGCACTGGGGTTAAGTTTTGATATAAATATGTTTCCAAACATATCAGACATCGTAAAATCTGTTGGTGCATCCGCTGCGAATTTGGCGACATCAATTGGTATGATATTAATTTACATTTTATTTTTGTTTGTCGAACAAAGTACATTTCATGAAAAAATGAATAATTTATTTGAATCAAAATCTAAAACAAAAAAATTTGGATACATTGTTGAAAGTTTCGATAAAAACATGAAAAAATATTTATTCGTAAAAACATTTATTGCCGCTGCAACAGGCATTGGTGCGTATATATGGTTACGAATAATAGGTTTGGAATTCGCAGGTGTTTGGGCATTCTTGGTATTTATAATGAATTATATTCCAACAATTGGTTCAATTGTTGCATGCGCATTACCAATTCTATACGCATTGATTTCGGGCGATTCACTGCACCTGCCGATACTAACCGCATCCGGTTTAATTATCCTAGAGGTATTATTTGGAAACATCCTGGACCCAAAATTAATGGGAAAAACATTAAACCTGTCAACATTGGCAATATTGATAAATTTGGTATTCTGGGGTGTATTATGGGGAATTGCAGGAATGTTTTTCAGTGTTCCTATTTTGGCGGCAATATTCATCATTACCGCACAATTTGATTCAACACGTTGGATTGCGGTTATACTCTCTGCCGACGGACAAATTCCAGATAAAACCGAAGATTAAAAATTTATATATACGCATAAAATCCGCCATATTTTATATATGGCGTTTTTTTTATAATCTGTTAATTATTGCAATCGCGTTTTCCAAAATAACACGCGCAGATTCCGAATCCAACTGTTGCTTTATATCATGCACACGCACCCGCCCCATAGACTCTTGTGCCGACACAGAAGTCAATGTTTCATCCAAAAAGCAAATTGGTATATCTATTTTTTCCGCCACAGAATTTGCAAAATCACGAACATTTTTTGTTGTATCTGATTCTGTTCCATCCATCCGTAATGGCAAACCAATAATGATTCCGCTGACCTTTTCTGTATTTATTAAATCAACAATTTGTTTCAAAATTGTTCTGTCACCCATTGGCGTAATTAACGGTCGCGAAAAAACAAATTCCCGGCTTTCGTCAGTTATTGCGACCCCTGTGCGTCTTGCACCCCAATCAATTCCAATAATACGCCCTGTTTTAGGAAAATCCTTGAAATCAGCCAAAATCATAGTATAATTCCTTTACTTTATAAATATAGGATTGAAAATGGCATTTAGCAAGCAACAATTACAAAAATTCGCAGACCTTATCAAAATTGAAATCTCTGACGAAAAACTGGAACAAATGAACATTGACGGCGTTATCGAATGGTTGGATAAATTACAAAAAATCGATACCAAGGGTGTTGAACCATTGTTAAACCCGTCTGAACACGATTTACCATTACGCGCAGATGTTGTGACAGACGGCAATATTCGCGACAAAATATTGGCAAATTCACCGGACAAATCTGGCGTTTCACGCGGATATTTTGCAGTACCCAAGGTTATGGACGCAGATTAAAAGGAAGTAAGAATGGCGACAAAATACTATTTATATTTAGAAAATCCATCATTTGACATACATCAGAATTGCGGACAGATAACCGCCAAAGGGGCCAAAGCATACATCCGCGAACTTGCCGATTTGCGCACGATTCCCCAAGAATCTTGTTTATATGATCTGTCTGTACAGTTTTTCTCGCATAACACTCACAAATGTTATTTATGCGGCGACCCAAATTATAAACCCAAACTACACAAAACTTGCAACGGATGGATGAGTTTGAAAATAAATAATAAAACTTGCCGCAAATGTGCAACCGAAGATTGCTTGAAAAATATATGTTCTGGCAAATGCACAGATGAATTTGTTATAAACCTAATTGGCAAAAAATTATTCGCCGAAAAATATCAAGGAAAATAAGATTATGGCCCAAAAAAGAAAAATTCACGATCCAATGAAAACAGTAACTGATACTGTTATGTGTGGTGCTGTTATAAAAAAAAGAACACGCAAAGAAAAACGCACCAAACATCTGTTGTATTTAAATGCCAAATATTGTGTATTGTCTGATAAAATGGTTACCGAATGGAATCAAATGAGTAAAAAATATAATTTTCCATCCCGCAAAGACGGTGAACCTATATCGCCCGAGGAAGAAAAATTCAACGAGGAATTTCATCAGATATTTAATAAATATAAAAAGAAATTAAATGAATTGAATGCAGAATCCAGTGCAATCTTTTTGATTAAAAATAATATTGCACGTCGTGGCAAACCTTTGCATGCCGATACCGCAATTAAAAAATTAGAAAAAATGCAAAAGCGTGGCAGTATAAAAGCCGCTGTGCTAAAACAAGAAATTGAAAACAGCAAGTTTCAAGAAGATTTATCGTTTCCGTCCCAGGCTGAACACAACCTGCACTATTATTTGTATATAAATTATGGTGTCACATTATTGAATGCCAGCACATACAAATATTGCCAAGACCAAGTTAACGTATACAAATCATTTGGTAAATATGGCAAATCAGAATTAAGTCATTGGCAAAATTTTGCAAAGAAATTTCATGCTGCTGTAATCAATGCTGCAAATGTAAAAGGAAAGTAATATGGCAAAGAATGTATTTTTAAAAACATCTTATAATTATCATGCTGGCGAAGCTAAACCATGTGTGTATTGGACGGTTAATGGAATGAACACATTCTTAGAACAACTCAAAAACACAGATATTCCTGTTGAATCATGCATATTACAGATATGTGCAAAAATGACCAAAGAGGTATCCATCGCACACAACAATCAAAGAGATACCGACAAAGGTTTGATAATTTCAATAAATCCAGTCAACAGAAAATGCAAAATTAGAGATACAAAAAATTGCATAAAGTGCATTGCATCTGGCAAATGCAGGGATGAATTTGTAATAGATTTAATTGGCAAAAAATTATTCGCTGACAAATATAACCAAGGAAAATAGGAAGAACGAAATGATTGATTTAACTATTGTTGAAGCATTGAAAAAATTGAAATCGCGTGAAATCAGTGCGACAGAATTAACCAAGGCACACCTGGCACGCATTGAAAAATTCGGGTCTGAATTAAATTGCTACATCACAACAACACCTGAACGCGCGCTGAACGATGCGGCTGCGGCTGATGAACGTTATGCAAATGGCACAGCGCGTGTTTTGGACGGTATTCCTATCGCGATGAAGGATTTATTTGCAACACGTGGTATTCGCACAACGGCGGCATCAAAAATGCTGGAAAATTTTGTTCCAGAATATGAATCAACAATTTCACAAAAATACATCGATGCCGGAACAGTTCTGTTGGGCAAGGCAAACCTGGACGAATTTGCAATGGGCACATTTTCTAAAACTTCCTATTTTGGTGCCCCGGTCAGTCCATGGCAACGGACACGCAAATTAACCGCCGGTGGTTCATCGGGCGGAACAACATCTGCGGTGGCATCTGGACTTGCCATGGGCGGCACCGGTACCGACACAGGTGGTTCGATTCGTTTTCCTGCATCTATTACAGGATTGGTCGGTGTAAAACCAACATATGGTCTGTGTTCTCGCTGGGGATGTATCGCATTTGCATCAAGTCTTGATACCCCAGGACCAATCGCACGCACCGTTGATGATGCGGCATTGTTGTTGTCTATTATGGCAGGCCACGATGACAAAGATTCAACCAGCAGTCCAAATCAAAATTTCCACATTGACGGCGAATTACAACCAATCTTGGGCGACGGCAAAAAATTGCGTGTCGGCATAATCAAAGAATTCAAAGATGTTGAAATATCACCTGATATGAAACGCATATTCGATGCACGCATCCGCGATTTAGAATCCGCTGGCGCAGAAATAGTCGATGTTTCAATTCCAAATATTTTGGACGCATTGGCGGCATATTATATAATTGCCCCAGCCGAGGCTTCATCAAACCTTGCACGTTATGATGGTGTTCGTTATGGTTTACGTGTCGAAGGCAGTGACATTTACGATACATATAAAAAGACGCGTGCCGCTGGCTTTGGCGAAGAAGTGCAACGCCGTATGATTATCGGCACTGCTGTATTATCTTCCGAATCATACGATGTATATTTTATGCAGGCTGCACGTGTTCGCCGTTTAATTGCAGATGCATTTACACGCGCGTTTGAACAATGCGATTTAATTGTATGCCCAGCCGGTGCTGGTACTGCAATGCCATTAGATTCTGATTTGACACCATTGGAATATTACGCATTGGATTTGTTTACCGTTGCAATGAATTTGGCGGGTGTCCCAGCGGTCAGTGTCCCGGCTGGTATGGCTGAAAACGGATTGCCACTGGGGATGCAGGTCGTAGGCCGCCGCTTTGACGACATGCGTGTATTACAATTAGCAAAACATATCCAGCAATTCGCGGGGGTTGATAATCGTCCAACAAAAATAATGGGGGAATAAAAAATGGTGGCCAGAAGTGGAATCGAACCACTGACACAGGGATTTTCAGTCCCTTGCTCTACCAACTGAGCTATCTGGCCATCCGCGAGAAGCATAATATAGTATAAAAATTTAAAAAGCAAGAAAAAATATAATAAGATACAGATAAACATAAAAAATAAAGGGCAGAAAAATGTTTACAATAAAAGGAAAAACAGGTGATTGGGAACTGGTTATTGGTTTAGAAACTCATATCGAGGTCTTATCAAAAAGCAAGATTTTCAGCGGTGCATCGGCTGATTATAATCCAACTGTTGCCCCAAATACCCAGGTTTCCATGGTTGATGCTGCTATGCCGGGAATGCTACCAGTATTAAATGATTACTGTGTTGATCAGGCAATAAAATTTGGACTTGGTATAAATGCCGAAATTTCTCGCCGCAGCTGTTTTGCACGTAAGCAGTATATGTACCCTGACCTGCCCCAAGGATACCAAATCACTCAACTAGCCGATCAACCACCTGTTGTTGGTCGTGGTTGGATTGAAATTCTGGACGATGAAGGTAATCCAAAAAAGATTTTAATTGAACGCGCCCATATGGAGCAAGATGCTGCAAAAAACAAACACGATATGCACCCAAGTAAATCATTTGTTGATTTAAACAGATCAGGCGTTATGTTGTTAGAAATTGTAACATTTTTGGATACAAAAAACCCTGAAAATAACTCATATATCTCGTCCCCTGACGAAGCAGAAAAATATCTTCGTGCGATTCGTGAATTAGCACGTGCTTTGGGTGTTTCCAAAGCCAACATGGAAGAAGGTTCTATGCGCGCCGATGTCAATGTATCCGTTCGTCCTGTTGGTGAAAAAACTTTCAGAACACGTACTGAAACAAAAAATATGGTTTCTTTCAAATTTATTAAAAACCACATTGAAAATGAGGCTCGCCGTCAAATTGAAATTTATGAAAACGGTGGAACCGTCAGTCAGGACACATTACGCTATCACCAAGATGATGGCAGCACATCTGTAATGCGTAGTAAAGAAAACGCACTGGATTATCGTTATTTCCCAGATCCAGATCTATTACCACTGATTATAACTGATGAACGCATTGAACGTATTCGTAAAACTATGCCAGAATTACCGGCAGCCACACGTGAACGTTTTATGACAAAACTGGGGTTGAACGAATATGATGCCACACGTTTAACCGAAACAACCGATATTTCACATTGGTTTGATACAGCGGTTGGTGACAAACCAGAACGTGCCAAAGCAATTGCAAACTGGATGATTTCTGAATTGTTCGCACATCCTGAAAATTATGACATTGAAAATCAAAAATCTGGTATTGTTGATGGCATGCGGATTATAACACCATCTGATTTATCTGAATTGGTTTCAATGATTAGCGCAAATGAAATCAACGGTAAACAAGCCAAAGAAATATTTATCAAAATGTTGGACGGCGAAGACGGTTCACCCAAAGCGATTGCTGATAAATTTGGCATGAAACAAATTACCGATACTGGTGCCATTGAAAAGGCCGTTGACGATGTTATCGCATCTAATCCATCCCAGGTTGAACAATATAAATCTGGCAAGACGGGACTTTTTGGATTCTTTGTTGGTAATGTTATGCGCGCAACCGGTGGCAAGGCAAACCCAGGTGTCGTTAACGAAATTTTGAAACAAAAATTGGGTTAATCCATGTCAAATATTGTTGTTTATATTTCACCAAAATTCACAGATTCTGACAAAGAAAAAATTGCAGAATCCATGCGTATACACAAAATACAAACAACAAATGATTTACATTGTGCAACTGTTATTTTGGAACCAAATTTACAAAAAACAAATCCGCACAGTGTCACTATGGCAATGGAATCGGCACCACACAATTTAACATTGGCAGAAATCGCAGAAAAACTAATTTCTGAAACCCAAAAACAAATTTTCCGATTAAAAGAAAATTTATCTGATTCGTTGCCAACTGTTATTGATACGCCGATTACATTACCAAAAAAATCGTATCATAAAAAAACACATACGTACAACACATCAAAAAAACAGTTTAATTACATAAACAAAATACGCAATAAAACTATATTAAACCGAACAAAACACAAATAAAAAAGGACAAGAAAATGAAAATCGTCACTATTATTGAAGATAATCCTATTACTGGTGTTCGTTATGGAACAATAGAAATTACAGAATACAACAATAACATTAAAAGAAGAATTGACAGATATAACAAATTTCGCGATGCATTGAAATACAAGGCACGTATCTCACAAAACACAAAACACAAATAAAGATGAAAAAATTTTATATAAAAACTTTTGGTTGTCAAATGAACGTATATGATGGATTGCGAATTGCCGCGATGTTGGAACACCATGGATTCGTTCAAACAGACAACGTATCTGATGCAGATATTATTTTATTAAACACATGCGCCGTTCGTGCCAAGGCAACCGACAAAGTATATTCTGCCCTGGGGCGTATCAGACGTGCAAAAAAACCTGATGCGATTTATGGAATTGTTGGTTGCGTTGCGCGTGAATCCGGTTCTGATGCATTTAGAAAAATAAAAGATTTGAATTTTGTTTTGGGTCCACAAAGTTATCATAAATTACCTGAAATTTTATCTGACCAAGATACCAAATTATTAGATATAAATTTAACTGGTTTGGAAAAATTTGATGAATTACCACCAATTACAAAATCACCACTTGTCGCGTATATTCCAATCCAAGAAGGCTGCAACCATTGTTGTACATATTGCATTGTGCCATATACACGCGGACCTGAAATTTCAAGAAGTTATAACGATATTTTGGCAGAAACAATGCATGCAGCGGAAATTGGCGCAATTGAAATTTGTTTTTTGGGACAAAATGTAAACGGATATAAATTTAACGACGAAAAAGGAAAAACATACCGTCTGTCCGACATCATACGTGAAACTGCAAAAATTGATTCTGTTAAACGAATTCGATTCACATCCAGTTATCCAACAGAAATGACAGACGATTTAATTGATTTATTCAAAACAGAATCCAAATTATTACCATTTTTGAATATGCCGATACAAAGTGGTTCTGACAATATATTAAAGAAAATGAACCGCCAATACACATTGGATGAATATATAAAAATCATTGATAAATTCAAAACTGTTCGACCAGACATCCAAATATCCAGTGATTTTATTGTTGGTTTTCCTGGCGAATCAGAAACTGATTTTGAACAAACCATGGATATTGCAAAGCATATTAAATACATCAATTCTTATTCGTTCAAATATTCACCGCGTCCACATACTGCGGCGGCAATTATGCAAAATCAAATTCCTGAAAATATAAAAAGTGAACGTTTAATAAAATTGGACAGCATATTAAACGAAAATCAACGCGAATTTAATATATCATGCATAGGCAAAACATTTGATTGTTTATATGAAAGTCCTGATAAAACTGGCACCAAACATATTTATCGCACACCATATATGCAACCATGTATTGTGGAAACAGATTCTGCATCGCCGATGGCACGTATAAAAATCACATCTGCGAATAAATCTTGTCTGCATGGGGAAATTGTTGATTAAAACACGAATTTAATATTTGCGGATACCTTGCCTGATAAACCAAAATCGGTATCAACCAACCCTAATAATACACCACCACCGATTTTATCAGAAACCGTATATGCATTAATTCCAACACTCGCATCAAAATATCCATGCGTATCAAGACCTGCGCGTAATATATACGAATATGTCACACCATCCATAAAATATTTATAACCAACATCGCCCCCTGCCCTTATAAAAGAATCTTTTTCTTTTACATCAACGACAGATTCCTGTGTTGTACCAACACCAATAAACGGTGATAAAAATAAACCTGATTCAAAATTAAATTTTGCACCAAAATCGATTCCACCATACAAACCAAACGCATCAGGATTACTTACAACACCATTTTCTTTGACGACATTATCACAATCAATTGTTGCAAAATTTAATCCACCAACACCACGCAAAAACATTACTTCATCAATATCATAATTAAACCGTAAATTACCACCATATACATTTGACTTAAAATCACTGACATCATTTTTGAAATCAGAACGCATAGCATATGCAACCGCACCTATTGATAATCTGCCACCTATTTTTGTCCCAGAATTCATGCGTATACCAACATTTTGAAAATGTTTCGCATTATAATATTCTGGCGATAAAGATACAGAAAATCCATCCGAGAAATCATAAACATTAAACAATTCATGTTTGGTTATAACATTCATTGGACGCAACAACATATTTGGATTATTGGCGACACCATTACTTTGCAAACGCGCCTCGTAATTTTGTGATTGACGCGCCAACAAATAAGAATCTGAATAAGTGCGTTTAATACATTTTATTCCTGTTGCACAATCCGTCCAACTATACGAATATGTACTGGATGTGTGTTCTTCATCAATATAGATAACCCCATCCATTGTTATATCATTAAAACGTAATAATTCATCCCCTGTCACAGAAGCAAGAAAATCATCCGTTAAAACAATTCTTGTCAAAGATTCTTTGAGCAATTCCGTATCAAACACACCATCAAAACCGGAATCTGCGACCAAAACAACCGCATTGTCTGATTCCACATCAATCAACACAGATTTTGCATCGCCAGAAATCGCATCCAACCTGGATAAATTATATTCACCACCTGATTTTATGCGTATTTTATATTGTGAACCCGGATCATCAAACGCAGAATCATTAACATCATCCGGCGATTCTATAATATAATTTTTTATTGGATTTAACGACGAACCTTCCATTTGCCAAGTCAACCCATATGCATAATTGCATATAAACACGAAAGACATAAAAATTAAGAATCCGCGACTAATCATAAAAAATATTTTAATAAACAATATATAAAAATAAAGGAAAAAATTCTTAATAAAAATTTGGGTATCCATACCTATATCAAAAAAAACAACTATTTGATAACATCACAGTATCGGCACATAAAAAACAAAAAAACTCAAAAAGGAGAAAAAAAATGAAAAAAATAGCTATTTCTACATTGGCTGTATTAATTGCATGCCCTGCATTTGCTGGCAACCCACGTGATGGCAGCTCTTGGCAAATTGGTGGCATGAATCCGTATATCGGTTTGCGTGGTGGTATTGCATACACAAACACAAACTATAACTTTATGAATACCAAAGAATCAATGACAGATGTCACTTTCCAAGGTCGTGTCGCGATGGGTTTGGAAATAGACAAACAATACCGCAGTGAAATTGAATGGTCAATATTCAGCAAAGCCAAAGATTCTTCTGAATTTGGTGGACAAAATGTCGAAGTAAAGACAAATTTACAAACATTATTAATGAACACATATTATGAATTTGGTCACTATCACGAAATTCGCCCATTTGCAGGTTTAGGTTTGGGTGTTGGATTTGCTGACATTGACCGTTCTGGTGCAACCATTACATCACATTCCAGCGACAAAGCAGGATTTTCTGCCAGTGCTTTAATGGGTGTCACATTCGACATGGAACAATTTGCAGTTGACATTGCAGCACGTTATACATACGTGGACGTTGTATCTGGATTACATAACTTTGGTGGCGACATCGGCATCAGATTTATGTTCTAAACAACATAATTTAATTTATAAATTTTTATTTTCCCATACATTACAAAATGTATGGGTTTTTATTTATACAAAAAAACGCCCAACAATAGTGTCAGGCGAATTTAATTACAATATATTACTTTTATTATAACTTTGCCAAAGCCAATTTATTTAACAATCCAGATTCTACATCTGTTAACAACGATTGCATACCTTGATTAACTTCTTGATTTGCAATCATCCGTTCAATTATTTCAATTAATTGCATACACTTTCTAACAATATCTTGGTCGATAAATTTAGGATTCAATATATTTGATTTGAAAACATTTTTATCCTCTGTGGCCATAAAATAGCGTTCAGCAATTTTATCAATCCAATCATCGATATCTTCACTCAATCTATCAAACAATAAATGACGCGAATAATCGTCTGTTGACCAATGATTTATTTTACAAGAATATTTTAATGCGATTAAATGTTGTAATAATTCATACATAGTTTACTCCTTTGGTTCTATGTAAAACAACGATATAAACAAACCAACCTAATACCAACAAGACAATATTCTTAAAAACGTTCTATACGCATAAAATCCGCCATTTATTAGGTAATCATACCTGACGAAAAATATAAAAAATATTATACAATAAAAAATGTATTTCATATAACAACAAAGGAGACCAATATGAAAAAAATCATCAAACTTTTTCCAATCGTTGCGGTTATTGCAACATTATCAGCCTGCACAACAGTAAATGATTGTCCATATAAAAAATATTATGACAATCAACCATGCACACAATGCGGCGAAAAAAATTGCAAACACAAAATGCACTATAACCAGAAAAAAACAAATAAAGTTTATTCAAAAATGTACACCAGAAATAATCATGGCGAAGCATCAGAAATTGGATATGTTAAATTTTATGACATTGACCAAGGTGTAAAAATGGTTGTAAATGTTGACCATTTGCGTCCAAACGTTGATTACACAACCATTATTGCACAATGCAAAGATGCAAAATGCACAAATCCTGACACATGCTGTCGTGAAACAGTTATGTCAATGCAAATGCCATTGGTTCGCAATAACAAAACAGATTCAACATTACAAAAATCATTTATCATAAACAACGTCACAACCGATCAATTACATGGCGCAACAATATTCTTTGAACGTGATAATGGATATCGCGCGGCATGGGGATTTGTTGACTAAACCCAATACCAACAGACAAAAAATAGTCGCGTTTGCGACTATTTTTTTATAATACGACAAATTAATTTACGTATTAAATCCAACGGAATCACCATAAAAGCCATACAAATTAACACAAACCATTGCTTGTGCGTTAATAGGACAACTTGGAACATACTGCCACCAAAATTGACAATTAAAACCGTTCCTATAATAATTCCTGCAAAGATTATCAAGAACAACGGATTTTTATCTATATTATGCAACAAACGCATATTATCCACACGCACATTAAAACCATTAAATGCCGCCAGCATCATAATCAACGCAAAACGAACAGTTAAATTTACATCTGGATTTGTTCCAAAAATATTTTTAACAAACGGCAAAAACAACAAAGCAAAAACTATTCCAAATTCTATACACCCTGCAATAATTCTGTTTAATGTTTGTCCTGCGAACAATGATGTTCCTTTCTTTTGTGGTGGCACGTGCATATATTCGGCACTTGCAATTTCACCACCAAACGACAAAGAATTCAAACTGTCCATTACTATATTTATAATCAAAATTTGCACAGCAACAAACGCAGGCACCGCAAAAAATATTGGATAAAACAAACTCAACACAACCAACATCAAATTTATAGGCATTTGAAACATTAAAAATTTTGTAATATTTTTTGAAAATGTCCGTCCAAACAATACAGCATCCGCCAAAGACACAAAATTATCATCTGTGATAATAATATCGCCTGCCTCTTTACAAACATCCGTTCCACTGCCCATAGCAAATCCAACATCCGCGCGTTTTAATGCAGGGGCATCATTTGTTCCATCCCCACACATACCGATACACAGGTTCATTTCCTGGGCTATTTTTACCAATCTTAATTTTGTTTGTGGAACGGCACGCGCAACGACCTTTAACCTGTATAAATTTTGTTTAACATCTTTATCAGTCATTTTATCCAATTCAGATGCCGTCAAAACTAAATCATCATCACTGCTAATAATTCCTGTATCTGTACCTATGGCACGCGCAGTATCAATAATATCGCCTGTCATCATAATAACATGAATTCCGGCACGATGCATTCGCGCAACAGCATTTGGAACCTCGGCACGAATATCATCACGAATTGCCACCAAAGATATCAAGACTAAATTATCCGGCATATTTTTATTCAATGTTTTGCCCACACCATACGCCAACGCAATCATACGTTTTGCCTGACGCGCATTATCACGAATAATTTTCATCATATTATTTTTATTTATTTTGTGTGTAATTCCATTTACATCAATATATTTTGTCACATGTTCCAATATGATTTCTGGTGCGCCTGTATATAAAACAAATTGTTTATTATCTGTTTTTCTAATTACACGCACCGCAGAAAATTTATTTGCACTGTCGAACGGTATTTTATCCAATGATTTTATACTTTTTAACACAGACCGTACCAACCCAGATTTTTGATTTAATGCCGATAACAATGCGCGCTGTGTACTGGTACCACCGACAATTTTTCCTGTATCATCAAAAGCCGCCCCTGTATTAAACAAAATATCTGCGGCGATAAAACGCGCCACCGGCAAATCAGAATCAAAACCGACCTGACTGCCATCGCCCAAATAATTTGTAATTGGAATCAAACGCCCGTATGTTAAAGTTCCTGTTTTATCAGTACACAAAATTTGTATATTACCGGCCTCGGGAATTTTATGAGTATTTTTTGCCAACACATTATGCTTTATCATTTTGCGTGCATTTTGTGAAATTATAATAGTGATAATAAAAGGCAACCCTTCGGGGACCGCCGCCACAACAATAGTCAATGCCACGACCATAGCCATCAAAATTTGATGCAATATATTCCATATACCACTTGTCCAAAAAGCCCCCATACCACCCGCATCAATAACAGAATTTGCCAATAATACAACCGCAACAATTGCGCCCCCGACATAACCAAATTTACCGATTTTTATTGCCAGATTATCTAATTTTATATCCAAATCCGTTTTAACCTCGTCTATATTGCGCATAGATAACAGCGTCTTGGCATTTTCTGTATCTATACCAACCTTGCCAACAACCATATAACATTCGCCACTCTGCACTGTTGTTCCTGCGAACAACAAATTTTGTCCAACATAATCATCACTGGTAATTTTTGCTTTACGATTATACTTAAATCCCAATACAGGTGATTTTGGGCATTCTTCGGATTCACCATTTAACACAGAATTATTCACATTGATTTTTCCATCCAATATATATCCATCCGCAGGCACAGTTTCCCCTGATTGCAGGAATAAAATATCGCCGACAACGACATCTTCGGTCTTTATTGTTTTGACATGTGAATTACGTACCGCCATTACAAATCGCACAGCCGTTTTACTTTTCAAATCCAACGAATACTTTTGTGCCCGCAATTTAGTAATTGTCCCGATAACGCCGACACACAACAATACCAATCCAACCCCCACAGGTTCCATATATCCACCAAACCCCAACAATGCCAACAATAAAAACACGACCAACATCGCCAACAAAATCAAATTTATCTTGTCTTGGAACATTTCCAAGAAAAATTGCCATGCTGTTTTACGGCGCGCCGCCGGCACAATATTTGCACCATATTTTTTTCTGCTTTTTTTAACCTGCTCTGCATCCAGACCTTTGTAATTCATGGCGAAATCCCTTTTTTATTACGAATTCTATAATTGTATCACATTTCGCACAAAAATAAAGATGTCGTGATTCACACCACGACATCTTTATCAATTTTCAAATAGGTTTAGAGATTATTACCATCTGCGCCAGTCAAATCGACATTTCTGGAACGAAAGATTTCAACCAAATCCAATGGCTGTTCATCTGTCCGTTTCATACGCACGCCCAGAGCACCCTGCGCAAATTTTAACTTGTCTTTTACATTACTTGTCATGTTCTTGCCTCTTCAAACATCTCTCTGACATAGGCCAGTTTACACTAATAAATTCTTTTTGTCAAGTGTTTATTAATCTGTTCCCATATCATAACCATTTTGTCTATTACCAAGCCCCTGTATCGTCATCATCATAAGCATATTCAAGTTGTTCTTCCACGATTTCTGCATCACCATCACTGACGACTGCAACAGGAACGACCTTGCCTGGTTCAGTATAATGGGTTTCTTTGACAACACGAACGCGGCGATTTTCTGCATTTGGCACACCGTCACCCGTTTTCACCTTCAAATCTTCTTCACCCGCAGAAACTGCGACGATTTGACTGGCTGGAATACCGTTTTGAATCAGCATTTTTTGGACTGCTTCGGCGCGACGACCACCCAATGCATAGTTATAACTGTTGCTACCTGCGGTATCTGTATGTCCAATCACAGAAACCTTGATATTTTTATTTGACTGGGTTGCGTTTGCCAATTCACGAATCAAACTGGCATATTCTGGCTTTATCACAGCCTTGTTAAAGTCAAAGTGCACTTCGAATATTTCTTCCATAACATGCTGTGTTGGTTCCAATGGAATCTGTTGAACTTTAATCACCGCCTTGTCATCATTTGGACGCAACGCATCCAAACGGTCATTAATAGCCTTGATTTCTGCACGCATTGCCATCATCATATTGATAAATTCATCACGTGTGACGACTTCTTCGCCCAAAGTTGGCAATTCTTCCTCTTTTTGACATGGGCAACCAACATTTTGTGGTTCTTTGTTTGGCATTTCGACCACAATTGGACGACCAGAATTGCAATCACAACGTGAACCGCGATTTGTGCTGGAATTCACAGCCATTGTATTTCCGCTGTTGGAAACACTCTTGTCGCCACCATAAATATTTTGGTTAAACACCATTGGCACAGGTGCCTGGCCAACAGGAACCGTCTGGATTAAATTACCAGATTGTGCGCCACTTGGAACACTGACATTATTTACAATCACAATTCCATCACGTGGATATGAAACACCGCCCAAACTGCCCATTGAACGAGTATCCGGATAGAAAGCCTTGTTTTCAATTTCTATTGATGCAGGTGCCCCACCTTCGCTTTTTGCGACCTTGCATCCACCATTTTTACAGTTTTGCAACACATCCAACGCAGCCATAAAGCGTTCACGACATTGTGCTGCTGTTTCTGATTGATGGGTTGATGTTGCCGACAACCAGCAATCAAATTTCGCCTGGGCCTCAGCCGCGACATCAGGACGTTCGTCTGTTGCGTCATGTCTGAATTGTTCAATCATATCATCATATGCATCTGCGAACATTTGGACATCCGCATCATTATCCAACGGCCAATTTCCAACGGTTTCCGGGAAAGGTGTTTCACCAGAAAATGCCGTCACAGCCTTTTGTGCAAACAATTCACCCATTTCAGGATAACCACTGGTCCGGGCATTATAAATTGCATATGAACGATAATTCATTGCCAACTGATTCAAGAAAGAATCCTGATGTGGTGCCGAATAGACATCCAAACCCTCGACATAATCAACCGTTGGGGTTGAATAATCCCTGTCATTATTTGTTCCAGCGCATCCCGCCAGTGCAATTACTGTGGTTGCAATTAAAACCCGAGAAAAAAATCTGTTTGCCATAAGACCTTCCTTTGTAATTAATCCCCCATATTATACCACTTTTTTACCCCCCAGTAAAGCATAAAAAAGACACACAAAAACAAAAAAATACAAAAATCAATTTGATAAACGAATTTTTACCTGTACAGATATGCCCTGCCTTGTCAGAGAAATAAAAAATAATGGTATAGATGTGCAGATAAAAATGAGTGCAGTGTACTCAAACGATACATAAACGAATCTTTACCTGTACAGATATGCCATGCTTTGTCAGAGAAATAAAAAATAATGGTATAGATGTGCAGATAAAAATGAGTGCGGTGTACTTAACGATACATAAACGAATTTTTACCTGTGCAGATATGCCATTATTTTTTATTTATCCAGGAATTGCAGAACAGAGGGTGCCATACTCCCAATTCCACCCAATCCGCCACCAGACAGGCCACCAACTGCATCCATGATAGAACCAGTACTGGTCGATTGACCGGCGTTGGCAATTGTACCTTTGATAAACGAAGCATAGGCCTCGCGACTTTTTTGAGAAACCTTTTCAGGCGCACACTTTTCCATTTTATCAACAAATTTAATATAAGTGCTGGCCTCGTCAGCCATGTAATCCGCCTCGGTAAATGTAATTGCACCAAAAACAGAATATATATTAGAAAACGTTTTCTCTTTGGACGAAGAACATTTATCCATACCATCCGCACAATATTTTGCCTTGGATGCCTTTGGATATTGATGCCATACGGCCTCAGCATCATTAAACACCTCTATACATGGATCTGATTTCGCAGGGATACTGTTTCGTACAGAATTTTCATAACTACCATCACATCTTTCTGCGTCACTACCACCAACCGCTTTTAACATTTCTTCTGGTGTTTGATTGCCAATTTTGGCATATTCCTTGACCATTTTATTCACCCAATCAATTTCAGATGAACTGGGTTCACATTCCGCCGTCAACGCCTTTTGTTGTTTATTTAATTCACTGACACTGGTCACCAAACCAATAACCCCCGGCAACAACGAATTTGATGTTATATCCTGGATACCGGTTGTTTCTTGTTTTTTTACACTGGATGCTTTTTTTACTTGAATATTAGCCGCCATGGCACCACAACAGGCCATACAAAATGACGCAATAACAAAAACAGTAAAATATTTTCTCATCTCTCTTGCAGAATATTATATCACAAAAAAAGCACATAATAAATATAAAAATTGCTTTTTTAATTATCGTGTGCAAACATACATATATGCCATCAGACAAAAGAAACTTTATTATTTTTACAAAACACCGTCGTTTGACGCGCCTGTGGCAATTTTTGTTCACTGGTTGGGGATTGGTAATGGTTGCGGCATTGGCTGCGGCGGCGGTATTCACAAAGCAATTATTATGGACACCAATATCTGCAATAAATATGATTGATATAACCAGTAATCAATTCAAAATGACTGATGCAAATTTTGCAGGTATTGATAAAAACGGCGAACCTTTTTCTATTTTTGCAAAAACTGGTCGCCAAGAATATTCTAAACCTGATATTATATATATGGAAACGGTCAGTGGAACAACCGTTCGTTATGAAAACGGGAAAAAAATAACCGACCACATTCGTGCAAACAATGCCGAATACGACCAACAAAACCACAAAATCAGATTATTGGGAAATGTCCATATTGATTCCAGTAATGGCGACAAAATTAAAACATCGGAAATGGTGATAAAACTATGAAACAGTCTGTATTACGTATTGAACATTTATCAAAAAATTACGGTAAACGAACCGTTATTCGTGATATATCAATGATTGCCCGCCAGGGCGAATCGGTTGGTCTGTTGGGGCCAAATGGTGCTGGTAAAACAACGGCGTTTTATTGCATCACCGGTCAGTTAAACGCAACATCGGGACATATATTTTTGAATTCCCAGGATATAACCCACCTGCCATTTTATCAACGTGCCAGATTGCACATCGGCTATTTACCCCAGGAAAACAGTGTATTTCGTGGATTAAATGTTGAGCAAAACATACTTGCAATTCTTGAAGTCACCGAACCAGACAAACGCAAACGTCAACATAAATTGGAATCATTATTAGAAGAATTTTCTATAACCCACCTGCGCAAAAGTCCCGCAACATCTTTATCTGGCGGCGAACGCAGACGTGTTGAAATTGCACGTGCATTGGCAAATGACCCTAAATTTATTTTATTGGACGAACCTTTTGCTGGAATTGACCCTATTGCTGTAAACGAAATTCGTTCTTTGGTATCCCAATTAAAAGACAGAGGTCTGGGCGTGATTATAACTGACCACAATGTGCGCGAAACATTGGGTATCACCGACCGCAGTTATGTTTTGCACGACGGTAAAATATTAAAAGAAGGAACCGCACGCGAAATTACCGCCGACAAACAGGTTAAAAAAGTGTATCTGGGCGAAGATTTTACAATGTAAAATAAAACCCACGAAATTTCGTGGGTTTATTTTTTATTTACTTAATTCATCCAATATGTATTTATAATCAATTTTATTGCAATTTGGTTGACTGTTTTTATCACAAACATCTTTTAATTTTGTCAGCATATCAACAACTGTGCTATAACGTGAATCACCTGATTTTTTTAATTCTTTTAATTGCGAAACAAACAATTCATCGGTCTCTAAACTCTTTTGTCCCTGGACAGCCCCACCAATCAATTTATTTCCAAACAATTCCATGGCACCGACACCGATACCTGCGCCACCAACCGCGCCGCCAACCGTTGCCCATGTTCTGGCAGTTTTTTTAGCATCTAAAATATTTTTTTCCAACGTTGATTTATCCGCCCATGCGCCACATGTTATTCTGTCGCCCATTTGGAAATACCGCGCCGGTATATATGACAGATTAATTTTAGAATCATTTGAACGCATTTCAACACGCACAAAGCAAACATTATTATCAGGATTATCAACATCTTCTATCAAAGACGCATAATCGTTTGTATTACTGTATTTAGATGCCCAAACGAAAGTATTTCCAACCCCGATATTATTTGACATACATGCTGTGCGTTCTGCATCACGATTATTTGGTTCCGGTTCAGGTTCAGATTCAATTGTCGTTGCGGGTGCATCTGTGCCAACTGGTCGAACCGTATCAAATTTCAAACTGGATTTACGTGCATTTTGCGCCGTCCCGACCATTGCACGTGATTGCATTGACACACGCGCATGCGTATCATTTGGCGCTGCATACGTTGGGACAGTAATAATTATACCAACAAAAATATACAATAATTTTTTCATAGTTTAACCTCCCCCAAATCTTTTTATTTTGCGCGAATTCCAACAGAAAATTCATCACCATATGTCGCCACAGATTGTCCACCAACTGTGCACATAATATTTTCAAATCCATTTGATAATTGATTCTTTTTCACGACATTACTGGTTATCAATCCGCCAGCGGTTCCCAACACAACACCCGCAATAGAATCCGATGCCAAACGTGCAGTATTAAACGAACCATCCGCCTTTTTCCAAACAGACGCAGATGCCGCCAAAGAATCACGCACCGCAATTACACCATTTACCAACATTGATACCGACAAATCCGCAGGCAACTCAACATTTTTTGTTTTTTCAGGATAATTTTGAATTGCACTCAACATTGCATCCATAATTTGTTTCCGTTGTGACCGCAATAATAAATCGTTTTGATTTTCACATAAATTTCTAGCATCTTTCAATTTTTGTTCACTTGGCAAAACTTTAATCAATTCGTCCAATGCTTTTATTGTTGATTCATCGCAAATATCGCCCTTGTTAATTACAAACATAAACACCGCACGTTCCCTCCAGTATGATATATCATCATCAACAAGATTTAAAGATTCACCTATGGATATCTGTGCACAACGATGCGCAAGTTCTCCGTTTGCGCCATCATATTCACACACCGGCACACCAGCACTATCTAACATTTTTCTTAGCGTATTCATACGTTTTTGTGCCAATTCCACATTATGTTTACTGGAACCCGTCGAATCCGCCGAACCAAATAATAAAACCGTTTCTATATCACCCTTCTTGGTCGCCAAATCATCAATTATTTTATTTACATCACTGACGCAATCCGCTGGAATATCACTTTTATCATTATCAAAAAAAATCGCATAATCAACCATCATTTCTGGCCACATGTACTCGTCGCTGGGATTATTCACGTAACCAAAAGCGCGATTAACTAGCACACACTTCCCCCGTTCATCAATCGCGGCATTGGCACCTGCGACAAAAAACACCCCAGCAAAAAATACTGCAAAAATCTTTTTTAACATCCAAATCCCCCCTAAATTTAATATAAACATTATACCATAAAAAACATGAAAAACAAATCTACAAAAAACAATCCCCGCAAAACGCGGGGATAAAACAATCTCGCTGTAACGCCAGCGAAAGCGGATGGTGGACGCTTTGGGGACACCCTCGGCCGGCAAAGCCGACACTACGGGGAAACCGTAACGATTTGATTGCACGATGTTTATCAAATCTACTTGTTTTCGAACCCAACCGGCAAACTTTTGTTTGCCAACTATTTCAATCCGATCATATCCATCCATCAAAAAATAATCCCCGCAAAACGCGGGGCTATTTTTTGGTGGACGCACAGGGACTCGAACCCTGGACCCACTGATTAAGAGTCAGTTGCTCTACCAACTGAGCTATGCATCCAAAACTAATATGCGAAGCACATTATATTATAAAAACAAACAAAATCAAGTTTTTATAACTATGTTTTATTTTTTCAAATAACTGACTGGATTATATGCACGCGTGCCCTTGCGAATTTCAAAATGTAATTGTGGTTGATCAACCTTGCCTGACGACCCAACGGTTCCAATTTTTTGCCCAACCGAAACCTGATGTCCGCGTCTAACCGACATAGAATTCATATGTGCATACACCGTCATCCAACCGTCACTATGTTGAATAATAATCAAATTTCCCATACCTTTGACCTCGTTTCCGGCATAGGCAACCAAACCATTTTCTGCGGCGACAACATTTGTACCACGCGTGGCCTTGATATTTATACCGTCATTAAACAACCCATTTGATTTTGACCCATATCCAGACAAAATCTTGCCACGCACCGGCCACGAGAATTTAGACGACGACCGCGCCACAATTTTGCCAGATTTTGTATTTCTGTTTTGCTTTGTCGTATTTTGTTTTGTTGTTTTCTTTGGTTCTGTCTTTTTAGTATCTGTTTTTTTAGTTTCTTTTTTTACTTCCGTTTTTTTGACTTCTTTTTTAGGTTCTGATTTTACTGTTGCTTTTTTATCAACTGTTTTTGCCGCTGGCACTTTTTGTTCTGCCTTTGTTTTTACTGTCTTTACCGATTGTTCTGTTTTCGTATTTTTTGGCTTTACCTGTGCAGCATCAGTCTTTTTTGTATCTATCGATTTAGAATCTTTTTTCACATCAACATTTTTTTCCAACTTCTTTTCTTGCTTTTTGGCTGTACCTGGTTCTTTTTTAACATTAACCTTTTCATCTGGTTTAACTGATTTTTTTGCCTCGACCACTTTCTTGGAATCTGCTTTAACATCAGCCTTTTTATCAACCGCATTATTTTTTGTTGCTGCACGCGCCGCGCTGTCCAAATTTAGACGTACCGGCACCGATAAGACATCCGGCACCTTTAATTTTTGTCCAACCGCCAACGCAAACGGCGCACTAATTTTATTCATAACCGCCAAATCATTTACCGGCACTGCATATTTACGCGACAAAGAATACAATGTATCACCCTTTGCAACAACAATCTCGCGCAGGTCTGCACGCACCATTTCCGGCGTTTCATCATTTTCTGCATCTGTTTCTTTATCAACAACATCAACCCGTTTTGTTTCAGATTTTTGTTCAATTTTTTTATTTTCCACCGGCACAGGTTTTTCATTAACCCAATCAGGTATTATCAAATCATCGACATTATTATCAGGGGTATATTCTTCATCATTTGCCAAATCATCATTTGACGCATCCCCAGATTCATCATTATCATCCGGTGTTTCATACATTGTATTGTCTGGTTCTTCTTCTGGTTCTGTGCCATAATTTGCCTGCACATCTGGTTCGTCATCTGTGCTTTGATTTGGCATTAAATAATCATCTGCCGAAGAATACAAAACATAATCATCACCGGTCACATCCCCATCACCATAAACCGTTGGCGACGCATAAATTCCATAATCTGCAACTGCTGTTTTATAAATTTCACTATCTGGTTCTGCCAACAATGTTGGATAACGTTCCGAAATAAATTCACCGACACTATCTGGGATAGAGGCAATTTTTGGTTGTAAATCACACCCCATCATAACGACAGTTAATAAAAACAAAAAAAACGAACAAAAATTTTTCATCATGAAAATTATATCACATTTTTATCAACAAATAAATGCCAGATTGCAACAAAACTAATCATCTTTGCGCATAAACAAAACACTCAATTCAAACAGCAACCACATCGGCACAGCCAACAAAATCTGCGACACAACATCAGGTGGTGTTAAAATCGCAGCAACAATAACAATAAAAATAATTGCATATCGGCGCATTGCGACAACACGTGTACGCGACAAAACACCTATTTTATTCAAAAAAATCATAACTATTGGCAATTGAAATGCGATGCCAAACACTTTTAATAAACGAATTGCAAAAGACAAATAATCACGCATTGCCGGTAAAATTACCGCAGGTACCGGCGCAGATTGATTCAAATCTATAAAAAATCCAAACACAAACGGGAACAGAACATAAAACGCGAACCCTGCCCCAATCAAAAACAAAATTGGGGATGCAACCAACAAAGGCCAAATAAACTGTTTTTCGTTTTTATGCAATCCCGGTTTTATAAACGCCCACACATGCCATAATAACACAGGTATCGAAACAATTATCGCAACCACCGTCGCCAAAGATAATTGTATCATTAACCCATCTGTGATTCCATTATACAGCAAATGTCCGTTCCAAACATTTAACAATGGCAAAGTCAAAAATTCCTGACACCATGGCGACACACACCACCCAAATATAAAAGCAATCAAAAATATAAACGCGCACCACAACAATCGCCGACGCAATTCCGAAAAATGTTCCATCAAAGTCATTTTTTGCGTTTTCATTTTTTCTTAACTTTACTGGATTTTCGTATTTTTTTGATAGGTTCCGAAAAATCGTTTAACACATCATTTGTTGTTGTATTTATAATATCGTTTATTGGTTTTTCTAAATCTATTTGGTCTTTGATTTGTTCAGACGCATCTGTAATTTTCCAAATAATTTTGCGAACATATTTCACCACGCGTGCCAATGCACGTGCCACATCAGGCCAATACTTAACCGGCACAACCAAAATTGCGACAATTACAATTACTAAAAATTCAGCCCAACTGATACCAAACATTTTTAATCATAGAAAGAATCACCGCCAGAATTACTGACTGTTTTATGTCTTTGTATTTGAAAGTAATTTTTTGGAAAATCTGTTTTTACCTTCAAATTTTTGAATACGACATCCGTACTGGTGCCTGTGGCATCTGTCACCGTCCAAGATTTCAATTTTATTGGACTTTTATCGAAAACAACCGTCATATGCCCTAACCCGCGATTATCACGCAGATATAAATTCAATGCAAAAGTTGTTTTTCCATCAAAAGTATCCGACACAACGATATCATCATTTTGCAAATCTATTTTTTTACGCACCAAAATACCCGCTGGTGTACTGGTCAGCGGCACTGTTGTAATTTGATCCAATGATTTATCAAAGAAATACAAATCCGACCCATCTGAAATTAATTGAATTTTAGAATTTGTGTAATCCAAACGCACACGACCTGGACGCAACATTGCAAACAAACCTTTTGCAACCTTGCCATTAGATGTCTGTAAAAAATCACCCGACAACCCTGTCACAGAATTCAAATATTTTTCTGCGTTTTTAACATATGTTTGATTAACCTCGGCATAACCAGGCATTGCCAAAAACATTGCGAATAAGCATAAAATAATTTTTTTCATCTCTCTTATACCCCTTTGAATAAATTTATTACTTGTTGTTTAACATTTTCCAAACTGTCCTGTACCACAGCACCCGCTGCGCACATATGACCGCCACCACCCAAACTTTCTGCGATTGTATTCACAGGCACAAATTTACTGCGCAACGATACACCAATTTGATTTAGTTTTTGTTCTTTTAACAACGCAACAAATTGCACATTTTTTATTTGTCCCAACAAAGACAATGCTGTTTCACCACGACCATCTAAATTTTTATATGCGTTTGCATCAACAACTGCAACCGCCAAACGATTATGATAAAAAAATTCAGCATCTGCAACAACACGTGCCTCTGTTTGAACGGTCTTGCGTGGTTTATTATTCAACGATTCCAATAATTGTTGAATATCAATTCCTTGGTCCACCAAATTTGCCATTATACGCAACGCGCGACCATCTTTGGCATATTTGAAATTACCTGTATCTGTTAAAATTGCCAACGCCAACAAATTCAAAACTTTATCATCATATTTCCACCCAGCATCCAACATCAAATCATACAACAAACATGCCGTCGCAGATGCCGTATCATCATCCAAACATAAATGTCCAATTTTATTATCATTTTTATGATGATCAATTTCGATTAAATAATTTGCATTGTTTATTGCATCAAATGTTCCGCCGATATTTCTGGTTGTTCCATAATCCAACAATATTGCCAAATCAAATGGTCTGGATAAATCTACATGTTCAAAATAACGCGCACGTCCACGTAATGGGATATATTGCAACGCATCAGGAACATTACCATCATAAACACAAACGGCTTCTTTGCCATAATTCAAATAAATCAAATGATACAACGCCAACACAGAACACAACGCATCCCCATCAGGATTTTTATGTGCAGCCAACAAAATAGTTTTTGCTGATTCAATTTTTTCTATAAAATTTTTTGTTTCTTGTTTCATATTTACCCAACTGCGATATCTTCCAGCATAAATTGCGCCGTATGACGACCATTATACTCGTTGTCCTTTAACCGTCCCAACATAGATATTTTAGTATTTGTATTCGCATCGTCCAGTAAAAAATCACCAACCGGCGTTCCAACCATATTAAAACCAACAAAGGCGACCTGGCCACCCAAAGATGTTTTAACCATACCGCGCAAATGCGACCCATTTCCCATAACCGTTGCATATTGCAATATTGCGCCATTTAATACCAATTCTGGTTCTGGATTACCCTGACCAAAAGGTGCCAACACAGACAATTTATGCACCAAATCCATTGTTGCGCCACTGGCATCAATTTCTGCATCAACTGTAATTTCTGGGACGACAGGATTATTTCCTAACTGCTCTTTCACAGATTTTTCCAAAAAATCACAAAAATCGCGTTCTTTGTCTGCCTGCAACGAAAATCCAGCCGCCGCCGCATGTCCACCACCCTCGCTAACAATACCCAGTGCCAAAGCCTCGTGAATAATGCGCCCCAAATCGACATTTGCAACCGAACGCCCCGAACCGTTTATAACACCATCTATTTTGGTTGCGACACATGATGGCCGATTGTATTTATCTTTTAATCGCCCGGCAATAATTCCCATAACCCCACCATGCCAACCATCGCCACAAATGAACAAACTGCATTTTCCTTGCTTGCAACATTCTTCGGCCTGTTCTGATGCACCCAACATAATAGCATTTTGAATATCGATACGGTCTTTATTCATCTTGTCTAATTTTTCAGCCAGCGCACGCGCCACCAACGGATTATCAGTCAACAATAATTCCAACGCAGGTTTTGCCGAATCCAAACGTCCCGCTGCATTCAAACGCGGACCCAACACAAATCCTGCGACATACACAGATGCCTGTTTTACACCTGCGACATCCATCAAAATACGCAATCCTAAATTTTTACGACCATTTAATACTTTTAATCCTGTTGCAACAAACGCACGATTTAATTCAATCAAAGGCATCGTATCACACACTGTTCCCAACGCGACTAAATCCAAATATTCCATTAAATTTATTTGTGATTGAGCATTAGATTGTTCCAAACTCAAACTCATATTTCTTAATTCTCTATTTATCGCAACCAATGTCAAAAACGCAACGCCAACCCCCGCCAAATAGTTTAATCCTGATGTATCATCTGTTAATTTTGGATTAACGACCGCATCTGCATCTGGCAAAACACTATCTGGCAAATGATGGTCTGTCACAACCACCGTCATACCATGATTTTTTGCATACGCGACCTCGTCAACGCAACTGATACCACAATCGACAGTAATTAAAACATCAACACCTTGTGATTTTAATTCATCAATCGCAGCAATATTCAAACCATACCCTTCGCCATCACGTGTTGGCACATGCCACAGTGTTTCCACACCCATAGAACGCAAAAAACGAACAAATATCGCCGTCGAAGTAATTCCATCAACATCATAATCGCCGTACACCGCAATTTTTTTATTTGCCACGATTGCATCTGCTATAATATGCGCAGCCCGTTCCATATCACGCAACACAAACGGGTCCGGCATATATTCTTTGATGGTGGGCGACAAAAATTTTTCAACATCCCCAGGTTCAGTTATACCGCGGGCAGCCAAAATATTTTTAACCAAATCCGCGTCCAAACCTGTTTTTGCATCAAAATCTATATAATCCGACAACACCCATGCCTGCCCCAGCATGGATTTTTCAACTATTCTTTTCACTATATACTCTTTTTTTATTATCAAGTATATTATAACTGAAATTTATTCAAATAGCAATGGCAGGATTCCATCTAATATTTTTCCAGCCGTCGGCACAGAATTTTGCGATGCTGTTCGCCAACCACCAGTTTCGACTAACCCCTGTGGTTCGTCTAATGTAATCATAATTATATATTGTGGTGCATCCGCAGGAAACACCCCAACAAAAGTGGTCATATTACGTTTTTTATCAATAACGCCATTAACACGTTTTTCCGCTGTTCCGGTTTTACCACCTATTTTAATTCCATTAATACGAGTTAATTTTCCACTGGTTTCTTCAACGACGCGCACCATATTTTGACGTAATTTTGCAGATATATCTTCCGACAAAACGCGTGTTCCTTGGATACGCCCAACATCACGTTTTTTAATTGTTGGTTTAATATAAATTCCGCCATTTGTCACCGCATTAACCCCCAACAGCAAATGCATCGGTGTCACCGCAACACCATGACCAAAAGACACTGTTGCGACCTCTGTGATTCCCCATTTTTTTGGCAGCATTGGCGTTTCTGTTTTTCCAAAATCCAAATCTAACTTTTCATCCAAATGCAAACGATGAAAGAATTCCGGCTGTGCCCCATCAGGAAATTTTTCAGCAATTTGCACACTACCCACATTACAAGAATGAACCATAACATCATCAACATCCATCCATTGTTCATCAAATTTGGAAACATCGTGGAACGTTGTCACATAACGACCACTTTTTGTTCGCAACACGTATGGTTTTGCGACATAATATTTTCCACCTATACCATTTTCATATGCCAACGCAGTATTAAATATTTTGAATACAGAACCCATTTCCAAAACATCACGTGTTGGCTTAAAACGTCGATTTTCCACAGGATATGCCGACACATTTTCAGGGTCATAATCCGGCAAAGAAACCATCGCCAACAATTCACCCGTTCGTGAATTCATCAGCATACCCATTGCGCCTTTGGCGCGATATTTTTGCACAGCCTCGGTCAATCTGTTATGGAATTGTTCTTGGATTCTGGCATCCAACGACAATTTCAACGAATCGGTATTTTCGCGTAAATATGAATCAAAAGTTTTTTCTGCGCCCTCCAAACCTTCACCTTCTTTACCGACAAAACCGACCATATGCGCAAACAAATTATGTTTTGGATATCGACGCACCTGTTCAGACACAGTTTCCAAACCAACCAAATTATGCACAGATTTCTTCTGCCTGCGCGCCTCTTGCTTTGCGGCACTCATTACTTTTTTCAGTACTGCGACCTCGCCATCTGTTGCATGTTCTTTTAATACAACATATTTTCCTTTTTTAATCCAATCCAAAACCTGACCCACAGAATATTTATACGGGAAAATTTCATGTACTGCCGACGCAACAGCATCTGGGTCTTGCACGCGTTTAGAAACCAACTGTATTTTTGTACTGATAACATTTTTTGCCAGTTTTACACCATTTCTATCTTCGATATCTGCACGCGCAATAGACCAATTACCACCAACATCGGCCTTGCCAACATTGTCTGTGCCCATTACCCCATAATACAGAGTTTTGGCAAAAAACAATAAAAATACCCCAGATATAAAAAAATGCACAACATTTAATCGTGACCGTTCCAAATCACGATGTTTTGCGACACGCCCCCCGAATCTATAAATATCCTTTCCTACCTCGAACATATTTTATTTCCTTAACGGCAAATCTTCTATGGTTGTGTATTTTCTAAAACCTATAATTTCGACATGCGGGTTTACCATGCTAACCGCACTCAACAGAACACCTGAATTTGTCATTGACTCAAACTTTGCCTGTGCCACAGCAATTTGCTGTTGTGTCTTTACAATTTCATCATGTGTGTATTTCAAAGACTTATGTTGGGTTCGATAACAAACCTGCAAACCAACGATTAAAAACATAACCCCAACCAGTGACCACACACCAATCTTAAACATTTTTTGTTCTTCATACATATCCATCATCCAAATTTACAAACATTTATATTTTATCATAAATTTTGTAAAAAACGAATCATAGAATTCAATCCAGATAATCTGCTGGCACCCAAATTCAAATTTAATGCAGAAAACTCGCCCATTAAATCCATTTGCTTTATATCTTGAATATTTTTATTTTCAATCATCGCCAACAAAACCGCAACAATTCCACGAACAATACCAGAATCCGCCCGACCAAAAAATTTATTTTTATATTGGCAAATTTCAACATGTGACGAGCAACCTGTAATTTCTGTACATACCGCACCATCCGGCACAGTTTCCAACTGGCGACCAAAATCCATCAACATTTCTAATTTATCCACAGGATTTTCCAGCGCATCCAAAATTTTTTTCATTTGTTCGTATTGCACTTGCCTACCATCCTTGATTTGTTAAATCCAACTCTACACGTGCCGCATCAGACATACGCGACAAATCCCACGCAGGTTCCCACACCAAACGAACATCAACATTTCTATCGCCAACAACATTTGATACCGCCTGTTTTACCTGTGCCATCAATTCATCCATCATTGGACATGTTGGACTGGTCAAAGTCATTGTTATTACAACCGTCGATTCGTTTATTTCAATATCATATACCAACCCCATATCCCAAATATTGACAGGAATTTCCGGGTCAAAAACGGTCTTTAACGCACCAATAATATCTTCTTTGATTTCAGACATTTTATTTCACTATTTTTTTAACCACAGATATAAATTTATCTGCATCCGCGATTGTATTCCATGGTCCAACAGATACCCGAATCGAACCATCTATATTCATGGCCTGATGAATCCACGATGCGCACATATTTCCCACGCGAAGACAAATTCCATTTGCACCCGCCAACGCACCAAAATCCAACATATGCATACCATCGACCACAAAAGTCAAAACCGCCGCATCACGTGATGATAAAATTTCAATACGTGGAATTTTTTTCAATTCATCATACATATATTTAATCAAATTCAAATTTGGACGATGTGATTCTAATTCATCTATTGCCACACCCAACCCACAAATTTGTGTCAACGGTAATGTGCCAGCCTCGAACTTATCAGACGCATTATTCCAAATTGTCATATTATCATCGACACGCAGCACCATACCACCACCGAATTTGTCTGGCATATATTTATCAGCATCGCGAATATATAACACACCAACGCCAGTATCCGCACCAATTTTATGTCCCGAAAAAACCAAGAAATCACAATCCCACGCACGCACATCTATTTTTTTATGCACGACATATTGTGTTGCATCCACCACAGTTATAACATTTGGATTTTTGCGACGGGCGGTACGAATAATTGCCGCGACATCTTGCGCCACCCCCAATACATTTGACATCGCAGTTATAATCAAAACATCTGATTTCGGCACAGAATTAGGATTTATATTAAAATTTTCATCCAATTCACATTTTTTCATTGTGCGAATTTTACCCTGACACATCAATTCTTGCCATGGCAAACGCGCCGAATGATGATCCAAATCAGAAACGGCAAAACTCGACATTTCTTTGTAGCCCGATTGGCGCACGATAATATTAACGACCCTGTTCAACCCATCGGTTGCATTTGATGTAAAAACAACCTGGGATGCATCTGCATTAATAAAATCCGCGACTTTCCTGCGCACACGTGCGACCATATCATCAACGGCAACCGCGCGCGCGCAAACCCCCCGCCCTGCATTAGCATAATTATTGCGCAAAAAATCAGCCTGAATATCTATCACAGATTCAGGTTTCAAGAAACTGGCTGCGGCATCAAAATATACGATTTCGTTCATATACAAAAACCCTTGCATTTCAACAATATTATAATACACTCAAAAAGAATATCAATAACACAAGGAGAAAAAAATGGCTTTACAACACGCAACAGATTCTAATTTCCAAGACACCATAAAATCCGGTCTAACCCTGGTGGATTTCTGGGCGACATGGTGTGGTCCATGCCGTATGTTTGGCCCAATTTTCGAATCTGTATCGGACAAGGTTCCTGATGTCAATTTTGTTAAATTCGAAGTTGACGAAAGTAATCGTGAAACGCCAATTAAATTTGGTATTCGCAGTATCCCAAGTGTCCTGGCATTTCGTGACGGCAATTTGATTGAAGCACGTACAGGATTAATGGACGAAGAAACAGTCATTGCATGGATAAAAGAATTGCAATCATAATAACACACATCCCGACCCAAGGGGGTATATCATGGCAAAACAAGATTACAAAACATTGGTATTACCTGAAAAATATGTTCCTAAAAAATCCGAACCATACATGTGTTTGGAACAAAAGGCATATTTTTACCAAATATTAAACACACAAAAACAAGAAATTTCGGCTGGAAATAACGATGTATTAAACACCGTTCGCAATGCTGATTCCGCAGATATCGCTGGCGTTGGTGACGAAAGCGACAACGCATCACGCGAACAGGCATTAACATTAAACCTGCGCATGTCTGAACGCGACAGTAATTTATTGAAAAAAATAAACGCGGCATTGGACAGATTAGAAAACGGAACATTTGGATACAGTGTCATTTCGGGTGAAGAAATCGGTCTGTCACGTATGTTGGCACGCCCATTGGCGACAATGACCGTCGAAGAACAAGAAGAATACGAAGCACGAAAACAATAATAAATATACCGTAATAAAAAAACGAGATATTTTTATATCTCGTTTTTTTTAATAGATTTGAAAAATTATTCAATCCAAATATCAACCAATGTGGTACTTGTCGCACTGCCTGAACGAACCTTGGATGTTCGATTTGTATCAGCCCAACCAACCGTTGCAACCTGTGTTGATGCAGGTGTCACAGCTGTCGTTTGCGAATTTGCGGACAACGACACTGGTTTAGTAGCGGTATTTTTGATAACCACTGCGTCATTAGTCTGTTCAATTCTGTTATCTACAAAATTTTTTGTTGCAATTACTGTGTTCGTAGTCGCAGCAGCCATCGCAGAACTAAACCCTGCAAAAACCAATAAAAAACCAACCAAAACTACTCTCTGTCTCATGATGCATATTTCCCTTTACATTAAGGATAGTAAATTTAATAAAGCATAATCAAGCATAAAAATTTACTTTGTTGCTTTATTTTTTACTTTCTTAGAACTTGTCGTTTTTTTAATCTTTTTTTTACCAGAATTTTCATGCTGATTTTTACTTTCTGCCTTTTTATCAGTATCTTTTAATTCTTTTTTGAACACATTTATTCCATCGGCAACATTTTTCATCATCCCAGGAATAGCCTTGTGCCCAAACAAGATAACCAATAAAATGAGTATAACCAGTATTTCCATCCAACCTAATCTCATTTTATGCCCCCTTACTATTTAGCCACATAACAATCCAAGCCATCTGATTTTGCATTACGGCAGAACCCATTGGCATCATTTGAATTATTAAATGCGACACGTAATCTGTATGTTGTTTTTCCATCTTTTAACACAGATGCCAACACAACAAATTGTTTACCTGCGAACAAACTGCTATGTGCTGCACGCATTTTTGCCCCTGCCGCATCTGCCGCTGCGCGTGTGCTGTACGAACCAAATTGTACATACCATGCCGCCCCAGATGTTGCAGCCTTGCTGACTGCTGGTTTTGGTGTTGGCTTTTTTGCAACAGGCTTAACAGTTGTTTTTGGCTTACTATCAACCTTTTTAACAACAGGTTTTGGTGCCTCGTTTGAAACTTTATTTGGATTAAACACAACATTTGGTCTATCTTCGACGACACGAACATTTGGTTCTGCATCGACGACTGGTGCGGTTTTCTCTTCCACAGGTTGTGGTTTAACCTCAATTGGTTTTGGTTGTTGTGGTTGCACAGCCACATTGGCCGGTATTGGTGGCAATGGCTGTGGATTTACATCCGGCACAGGTTGTGGTGCAGGCATTTCACCACCATCAACAACAACCTCTGGTGCAGAATCCAAATCAATTTCTACTGACGAAGACGAATTACCAGACACAGTCCGTACAATAATATATGTTGCCAACGCGATTACCAACAAACCAATACCCAACAACAACCATGGTTTTCTGGGGCGTGGGGTGGCAAAAGCAACCTCTGGCAACGAATCAGATGTATCTGCATCTAAATCCAATAAATCCAAATTTGTATTGTCTTCGTTCATAAAAAACTCCCTTGTATCATTTACAAGGGACATTATATCACAAAAAATATGTTAAAACAAATACGAACCACATTTTTATTTTGGCATATTTCCAAAATTTGGTGGCACAATCAATTTATGATTTTGTTCAACGATTGGTTCAACCTCGCAATTACAGCACCCTGCCAGCACAGAACACAACAAAACCGCACAACATAAAAATATTTTTTTCTTCATATAAATATCCTTTTATAACATTATGCCCCAGGTTAATTTCTGGGGCAATATGTTTTTTTACAAAGGCATCTTAACAGCATCAATCATTTGATTTATAAATGCATCCAATGACATGATTTCCTGTTGTTCGACACCCAAACGACGCAACGTGACAGATTTATCTGCCTGTTCTTTTTCACCAACGACGGCAATAATTGGTGTTTTTGCCAGCGACAATTCGCGAACCTTGTAATTAACCTTTTCGTCGCGCAAATCGGCACGTGCATACACACCCGCATTACGCAAATCATCGACAACCGATTCGGCATATTCGCGATATTTTTCAGACACAGGCACCACCACGACAGGTTCTGGCGACAACCACAGTGGCAAATTACCACCCGTTGATTCCAACAAAACCCCCATGAATCGTTCGATTGAACCTAAAACCGCACGATGCAACATAATTGGGCGATGTTTTTCACCGTCTTCGCCAATATAAGATAAATCAAATCTTTCTGGCAAATTCATATCTAATTGCACAGTACCACATTGCCATGTACGACCCATAGAATCTTTCAAATAATTATCAATCTTTGGACCATAGAAAGCCGCATCATTTTCAGCAATTTCATATTCGATTCCATTTTTATCCAACGCTGCTTTCAACGCGCCTTCGGCCTTGTCCCAAATTTCATCAGACCCGATACGAAATTCTGACAGCGGACGTGTTGCCAATTTCATCGTAATTTTATCAAAACCGAATTTATTATATGTATCTTTGATGAAACGCAATATTTTTACGACTTCTTCTTCTAATTGATCTTCTGTGCAAAAAATATGAGCATCATCTTGGGTAAATTCACGAACGCGCATCAACCCAGCCAAAGCCCCTGCGGCCTCGTAACGATTAACCTTGCCGAATTCAGATAAATACAACGGCAAATCTTTATACGATTTGATACCTTGACCAAAGACCAACATTCCACCCGGACAAGACATTGGCTTCACACAGAACACTTTGCCATCCTGGGTTGTTCCAGAATAGTTATGCGCACCATATTTTGCCCAGTGTCCAGATTTTTCCCACAAACAACGGTCCATAACTGATGGTGTGGATATTTCCAAATATCCTGCGCGTTCTTGACGTGCACGCATATATTCAATCATGCGACGATAAACCTTGAAACCCTTGTCATGCCAGAACACCGCACCCGGTGCATATTCTGGTTCAAAATGGAACAAATCCATTTCACGACCCAATTTACGATTATCGCGTTTTGCGGCTTCTTCTTGCATTTTCAAGAATTCATCTAATTCTTCTTTGCTGGCAAACGCATCGACATAAATTCTTTGCAGCATTTTATTTTTAGAATCACCCTTCCAATATGCACCAGCAACCGCACGAATTTTGAATCCGTCGCGTGGCAAATCTTTACTGGATTCGACGTGTGGTCCACGACACAAATCCGTAAAATCGCGGAAAGTATAAATAGACAACGCTTCGCCTGCGGCATCATATTCATTTAACCATTCCATTTTATATGGTTGGTCGCGGAATAATTCCTTGGCCTCGTCCAGACTCACAATTCTTTGTTCGAATCGACCATTTGATTTAATCAGTTCCCGCATTTCACGTTCGATTTTTTCAAAATCTTCTTCGGAAAATCTGTAATCTGTATCAAAATCGTAATAGAAACCATTTTCAATAGCCGGTCCCCCAGCAAATTTAATATCTGGATGTAATTTTTTCACAGCTGCCGCCATAACGTGTGCCAACGAATGACGAATCGTTTCAATTGGATAAGACATAATAACACCTTCTTTTGTTTATATTTATATTTTTTGAATTGAATTGTTTTGAATTATAATATGCACAATTTTTTAGTGCAAGTGATACATTAGACCCCCGCAGGGGTTGTTGTGACGCATGTTGTAAAGATAATTTTATTCAAAAACATACCTGTATAATAAAACAAATAAGAATGAAAGTCAACATATCAAAAGTTTGAATTTTGAAAAACGCACAAAATATGATAAAATATACCCGATAGAACAATCTATATCCAAGAGAGAATGATATGAAAAAAATATTTATGATTATTCCAATTATATTCAGTATGTTTTGCACAAATTCATATGCCTCATGCACACCTGGCGACATAGAATGTGAAACAACACGCGATGACACAATGCGTTTATGCATTGGTGACGAAGTCAGTGTTAAATGCGATGGTTCTTTGATGGACCTTTGCGAGGTAAAATGTGAAAAATACTATAACGATTTCCAAAAATGCATCACTATCGGCCCAAAAACAAACACAATGTCATTCCCCTGCATCAATCTTGGCAATTACTGTGACCAAGGCAACATGTATATTTATGACACCAAAACAAAAAAAACATATAAACCAATGAAAGAAAACGATTCATGCAAAAAAACAGGTACCGAAATAGCAAAATGCAAATATAACAAAAATTATGGCCAAGATGTCCTCAGTTGCACAGCGGAAAAATGCAAAGAACCTGCGTATCGCCTATGGTTTCATAACGGAAATTCAATGGGAACATGTTATACCGAAAAAGACGCACAAAGTTATTGCAGCAATCCAAAATATTGCGAAGAAAAAAACTGTGAACCAACCTATGAAGATAACAAAACGCATTATGGCAGAAAAATAAAAGCCTTTGTTGGATGCCATAAACACATTGAACAAGACCCATATGTACCACAACAACAAACAATACCAGAACAACCCAATTATAAACCACAAAACACACAGCCATCACTAATTCCTGACGATAACCCACAACCAGAACAAAAACCGACACCTGAGCCAACAATTTCTGCCACCGCATACTGCACAAGGGAAACTTGTCATACGGCGGATACAGACACGATATTCACAGACATTGATTCTGATTTAGAATATTATTTTGCATCTGGTTCTTCCAGTGTATGGAAAAACGATGACGGAAAATTCAATACCGCGCGTTTGGCATCTGACTCTATTGCCGGTGTTGTATTGGGAACTGTCGGCGGTGTTGTCACCAGCAAGGTTATTAAAAAGAATCAAATTAAAAACGGATTTGAAGATTTGAAATGTACTATTGGTGGACAAAATGTCGCCACATACGGTGATGAATTTAATGTTGGCATTAAATAAAGAAACGGGCATATCGCCCGTTTTTTTTTATAATAAACATGCCGCTGTTGGAAAATCTAATATACTGCCAAACAATACTGCGAAAAAGAAACACACCGTTCCACCAATCACAAACAAATGCCACAACGCATGTGAGAACCGCATTTTTCGCCACAGATAAAATATTACACCAACCGAATAAGACAATCCGCCCGCCAACACAAACCACATTCCACGCGCAGATATTGTTTGTATCATCGCAGGCAAAATCCAAATCAACGCCCACCCCATAATTAAATACAATGCAACCATCCACTTTGGTTGTTTTGTTGGGCTTTTAATTTTCATAAATGAACCGAACAACACAATCGCCCACATGATACCAAACATAGACCAACCCAACCCCATGTGATGACACCTGTTCAAATTCACCAACAAAAATGGAGTATATGTGCCTGCAATCAATGCATATATTGCGATACTGTCCCACACCTCAAAAAAAGCCTCGCATCTGTCACCGATTGTTGCGTGGCACATTGTTGAACCAAAATATAATGTAAACATTGTTGCACCAAATATTGCACATGACACAACCGCCCACACATTATGGTGCAACGCAGCAAACGTCACCAACATTGTCAACCCTGCGATTGCCAACCCCATACCAATACCATGTGTTAAAATATTAAAAAATTCTTCTGTTTTGGTTGATGGACGTTCCCAACGGAATAATCCTGTTGATTGCAGAAAACGCAGCATCCGCGATGCTTCTCTATTTTGTTTAACAGCCTTTAATTTTTTTCTTACTTCCTTTCTTGATTTTTTCATTTTATTTCAGTGCTCCCTTCACTCTTGCCAAAACGCGTTTCTCTCCCATTACCTGCATCACAGAATACAAATCAGGTGTATTTGTGCGACCTGTCACTGCGACACGCAAATTCATCGCCACATCACCATTTTTAACACCAAATTTGGTTGCGATTTCAACAATCTTATTCCACCAAGTATCTTTATCATCATTGATATTAAATGTATTTATAAATTCGTTTAACAAATCATGATTAAATTCGAACTCTCGATTTGGTGTAAAAAATTCATCCCAGAAATATTCAACCTCGTCCAAGGTTTGTTTCCATGTAATAAAATCTTTGCGAATGCGTTTTGGATTATCGCGTTCAATCGACAAAACACGTGTCAAATAATCAACATCTTTAACTTGCGCTATACGCATTGAATCCGCGTAATTTTGCGCCCATGTAATAACATTATTTACCAAATCAGGAACCGTCATTTGTGCAATATTTTCTTTTGCCCACCACTCTAATTTTTTCATATCAAACAACGCGCCAGACATTGGTATTTTTTTTGGTTTGAATTCATAATCCCATATACTTTTTACCTGACCTTTTAATTTTGCTTCCTCGTATCCGGACGCAATAATATTAAACAGATATTCCAACACCGCATTTGTCGGCCAACCATCCGCCAATAAATTCGCAACATTAGATTCCGGGTCATGCCGTTTTGACAATTTACGTTGTTTGCCTGTCTCTGCATCAATTGTATCTAATGTTGATGTATGTATATAAAGTGGCGGCACCCACCCCATCATTCTATATAACTGATAATGTAACGGCAACGAAGACAACCACTCTGCCCCACGAACAACATGTGTTGTCCGCATAAAATGGTCATCACACAAATGCGCAAAATGATATGTTGGCAATCCGTCATTTGATTTAATTAAAACCAAATCTTCATTATTTTCTGGAAAAGAAATTGACCCACGAACCGCATCTTTACAAAAAATGCGCTGTTCTGGATTACCGGTTGAATACAAACGAATTGATGGAATCTCGCCTTTATCCAAATGCGCGATAATTTCATCATCGGTCAAATCGCGGTCGCGTGCAAATTCACCATAAATACCCGTTGGAAAACCTGCTGCCGATTGTTTTGCGCGAATTTCTTCCATATCCGTCGGTGTTAAAAAACAAGGATATGCCAACCCACGCGCCAACAAATCCGCCGCCACCGAATGATATATATCGCGCCGCTGTGATTGATAATATGGTCCGTATTTTTCATCATTATTATATTTCAAACCGAATTTATTTAATGAATCAATAATAATCTGCACAGCATCTGCAACCTCGCGCTTGGTATCTGTATCTTCGATACGCAACATAAACACGCCATTTGATTGTTGTGCCAATTTAGAATTAATTAACACCTGATACAACCCACCGATATGCATAAATCCAGTTGGGCTGGGTGCGAATCGGGTGACGAATGCACCATCTGGCAAATCGCGCGACGGGAATTTTTCCTCTAATTCCTGCAAAGTATATTTTGGTTTTGCGCCCAAAACCCGTTCAATTAATTCTGGTTTTAATCCATTTCGCATTTTTGTTTTCCTTGTGTTTATAACAAACTGATTCTATACTAATTATATGGAAAAACAAGAAATAAGAACATTTGGTCGCCGACATGGCAAAAAATTATCTGCCCGAAAACAGTTATTATTAGAAACTGTTTTGCCGGCCTTTTTGCCAAAAAATATCAAAAATGCCGGGAATTTAATTTTGGAAATTGGATTTGGCAATGGGGAACATTTGCGCGATTTGGCTCTGCGTAATTCCGAATCGATTATTATTGGTGCCGAACCATTTATGAACGGTGTTGCGGCATTATTATCATCAATAACACGCGAATCGGACAACCAAATTTTACCAGAATACAAAAACATCCGTATATGGCCTGACGATGTTCGTAAATTATTTTCCGAATCGAATTTATTATTCAATGAAATATGGGTATTACACCCTGATCCCTGGCCCAAGGCTCGCCACGAAAAGCGCAGATTACTAAACGCTGATTTTTTATCTGTATTGGGAAAACATTTAACACCAAACGGACAAATCATTATTGGAACAGACCACTGGGAATACTTTGATTGGATTGTTGAACAAACTAAAAAAAACGCTCTATACGCATCGTTTCCGCCACTTTCGACAATTCATACACGTTATGCCGAAAAAAATATGGCCGGCACCCAGGAACCAAAATACATGATTTTAACAAATCAATAACTGACGAATAATTTCAATTTATCAACCAATTCTGGTTTATTTGCCATTGCCAATCGATACACCTGTGTTGCGCGCGAAAAACTTTCGCCCAACATTACATGTAATTCCATATTTTTATCTGCATTCCACGAATTCAACGCAGCATAAATACGACCTGTAAAATCAGATTTTTCATTATCTTCATGCGACATAATCAGCAACAATGACGACGCATGTATTTTTTTCAGCACATCAAAAACGCCACCCCAATCCAACGGCCATACATCAAAAACATCCAATCCAATTGATAAATCTTTATTAAAAAACAAATCATTTCGCACAGCATTTATCGAATCAGCAAAACGCACTAAATCATTTAATTGCAAAATGATTTGCGCACCATTTGCACCGTTTTTGAACGCAGAATTTATATCAATCGCCACATCAGATATTGACCGCCCCCCAGCAGAATTCAACACAAACCGCGGCATAATTTTTATTTTTGTTTTTTCCAACCATGGCCAAACTGTTTTAACATCATGTGGCACAACAGACACCGCCGCCACATTTGTTTCAACGGCATATTCTGCCGCACCTGCCAATTCGGTGGCATCCACATCATCCCCCAGCCACAAAGATATCTTTTTGGCGACTTCATCATTATCAAAAATTTCTTTTATATCTATCATTGTACTTTATAGTTTATCATAAATATGATATAATTAAAACAAATGAAAACATACGAAAAAATAAATTATATATTGCTTGGCATATTATGGTCATTGGCCATAGTACTAATGTTGGACTTTTGGTTGAACACCATATATAACTTTAACATGTTTTCCAGTGCACACTGGCAATATGTTGCTCAATTACAGGCAACAAAACAACCAATCTCAACCGGTTTTTACATTTCAATAACATTGGCAATAACCGCATGCATTTTGGGACTGTATATATTATTCCGTCCACGTTTCAGAAAAATAAAATTTACCACACCACAACCAATGGCACAGGTAAACAATAATAATGCTGAAACAAAAGATGCAATAAACAACACTATTACACCGCAACAGTCAAAACCAACAATAAACATACAACCAATAATTCAGCGTCCACCGCGTTTACACATACAACAAACACAATTCACACAAAAACCCGCCCAGCAAAGCAAACCAGAACAAAAAAACAATAACAAACCAAATTTGCTGTATACGGATGAAATGCGGGAAATTTTTGAAAAATCAGACTATCGTGTTTTAACCCCCAGGATTATACGCAACACCCCACTGTCATTAATCGCATTGGGTGCCAACGAATCGTTATGGTTGGGTGCGGCAAACATATCGCACGAACAAATGATAAATATAATGACTGAATTCAAATCCGTATTCCAGGAAACTTTGGACGATATTGAAATTGATATAAATGCGTTTATAATAAATCCAACAGACAACGAAAGTGTTGACGCAATATTGGATTTTGAATCGATTGACGATTTATCTTTGGCAATAGCGGAACAACCGAACATACCAAACGAATCAAACGATGATTCTGACAATATGGATGCCTTTGCCGGATATATAGATACCGTCATCACATATCTGGGGAATAAATAATGAAAATATCTGAAACCAATGCAATTGCACGAATTTCTGAACTGGGGATGGATGATATGCCACTAATAGAACATACGCCATTTCCAACAAAATTACCAAACGATTGGTTTACAAAATATCATGAACTGTGTCACAAATTTATGGAAAATTTAACAGATTGTGCCACAGAAATTGCATTTATGAATTTATCACAAAACGAATTTATGGGATTGGTGACAGGACGCGCATTACCACGAAACACATCTATACGTTGGCGGATACCGATTACACTGGGTGGGGAAATGTCTATTGAAAATATGTTTTTATGTCGAACATTTCCAAATTCACACAATATCGACAGGTTTATTATGGAACAATCCGGCAATGATACATTATGGTTGCCAAACCCTGCACACGCGGTATATGTGACAACACACACTGCATCAGGTGGTGCGGGCGGGAACGCGACATCTGACCGATTGGCACAAATGGCCGCCCAAATTGCAAACGATAATTCATTGGGATAAAACAAAGGTATAAAATATGAACATATCTGAATTTTTATCTGCAATAAAATCCAAAGGCGCATTTATATGGGGTCCATCAAACACACGCACCATAGAATATGCAAATTCGTCATTACAACAAAAAAAATGCGCTATGTTGCCTAATTTTATCATCAGTTTATACACACAAACCGCCGGGATAAACCTGGGGTCTGGATATGTTTTTGGCCCCAGCGAATTACCAAACGGGATAAACTTTCCAATCCCCAGCATTGTTAAAGTCAACGATGAAATCCGCAATATTCCTGCATTAAAAAACAAAACATTATTTGCCAGAAATGATTTGTTTTGGTTTGCATTTGATTCATTTGGAAAATGTTATATGTTAAGTAATATAAACGGTTCAATATTACGCGAATACGACGATGGATATCGTGCATTATACGATTGTTTAATGGGTGGAAAATTATGAAAAAAATATCTGTTTCTTTATCAGGCCATCAAACCAGCATTTCACTTGAACCTGAATTTATCGCAGAATTACAACGCATAGCAAAAGATACAAACAAATCAATTGCATCTATTATTTCACATATCGACCAAACACGAACCCCAAACACAAATCTGTCATCCGCCATACGTGTTTGGATATTACAAGAAATTAAAAATAAATAATTTTTATTTTTCTGTTCTATACGCAATAAATCCGGCAAAAAACGCAATCAGTAAAATTATAAACATCCATGCATCACGCCCCAATGTGCGATACAATGTTATATGTGAACCATAAACCGAGCCATCCAAAACACCAACCTGGCCAATTGGCAATGACGAAATTATTTTTCCATCTGCACCAACAAAAGCACTGATACCGGAATAATTTGCGCGTATCACCGGCACCCCTGATTCTATGGCTGCACGACGCACCATATCCAAATGTTGATATGTTCCAGGTGTCCTGCCAAACCAAGTATCATTTGTGATATTTATAATTGCATCAACATACTCATTATTTACAACCGCATCAGAAAAAATTATTTCATAACATACCGCCGGCGCAAACAACAACGTTTTATTATCATCAAATTTCCCAGGAACAATGCGCATACCATCACCACTGGTTAAATTTGCCGGTGATGGAATAAATTTGATTGGTCCATATTCCCCAAATGGCACCAAATGCGATTTATGATACATATCTGTAATAGAACCATCTTTATCAGCCATCACCAAAGAATTATAAACACGTCTGTTATCATATACCGTTGCACCTACAATCACAGGTTTATTTATCTTTACAGCAATCGGCATCACATCATTTGATTGCAACACAAAAGGATATGATGTTTCCGGATATACAACCAAATCAACATTAGATACATCGCCCGCCAAATTTGCCAAATCATCAACCCGATTTTGCGCCTGAATCAATGCATCCGCGCGCGACAATGCTATCTTTTTTGCCTGTGATGTCACAGGTTGCACAATACGCACCACAACATCATTTTTATTATCAACAGATTCTTTTACATTTTTATATCCGGCCACCGCCCCTATTCCCATTAACACAGCAAAGAAAGCAAACACCAACCAATTAACAACATTTTTGCGATTATGTATAATTTGTACACCTGACGCTATCAATCCTGTAATAACAAATGTTAATCCCAACGCACCAAACAAAGACATAGAATTTGCAACAATATTATAAGGCAACAAAATATTTGAAATTGGATTCCATGGAAAACCTGTAAAAATCCACTCACGCAACCATAACACACCCGTTGCAGAACACGCAAACACAAATGGTTTTACCCCAGATTTCATGTATATACACGATGTCAATACAAATGGAATTGTAAAGAATATTATCCCTGCAATACCTATACCTATTACCGAAGGCACAGTCCAAATTGCAAACTGTTTTGTTAATTCAGGCACGACATATATTGAATTCAACATCCACCAAAACATAGATATTGCATACATCGCACCAAATGGTGCAGCACGCAACCACGCACGCCAAAATGGAACACGTGTATTTTCCAAACACAGCAACCAATACACCGCCCCAATTGATAAAACGGTAATCCACCACATATTAAATGGTGCAAATCCAAACGCCGCAACCCCACCAAACAATGCACATAGCGCATATTTCCACCATGCAAATTTTGGTTCATCAACATACGGATTTTTTATACCTAATTTTTTTAATACCGCGACTTCTTTCGATTCCATAACACGCGCCTGGTCATCTGTTAAATGATCGTATCCCAACAAATGAAACATCCCATGCACCACCATATGCGCAGTATGCTCTTCGACAGAAATTCCTGCATCCGCAGCCTCGCGCATTACTGTATCCAGAGAAATATAAATATCCCCCAGCAAAATATCATCTCCCAATTCAAACGACAAAACATTTGTAGGTTTATCGATATTTCTATACATTTTATTCAACGCATGTATTTCTGCATCATCTGTTAAAGTAATTGACACTTCGGCATCTTGGAATTTTTTACCAACGACCATATTTGCGATTTTTGTGAAATCGATATTATATTTTTTCCATTTTTTATTATCATAATTTATATACACTTTCATTTTTACCACCGCATTTTTATCATTTACTTTATTTGAATTCCTTGCATTTTTCTGTCATATATAAATTCATTATTTATGTCCCAACCCAGATTTTTTTGCAATCTTTGAACGCACACGCGCATAATTTGGCGCAACAAAAGGATAATCATCTGGCAAATCCCATTTTGCCCGATACTGTTCAGGTGTCATATTAAAACGTCTTTTTATATATCGACGCAGCATAACATGCCATGTACCATCCTCTAAACATTGAATTTTATCAGGCTGCACAGAATCCGCAATTTGTTGTGGCGACACAACCGTTCCACGTAATGTTGCACGCGCTGCATTAACCGCATCTGTCATAGACAGCGACGGGTTATTTGCCATTGCTGCCGCCGCCAAATTTGCCACAGCCAATGTAAAATCACTATTTTTCATATTATTATTTACCATTTGCAAAAATACCTTTTATTCTCTACAATTATACCACAAATAAACAATAAGTAAAATTAAAGTCAAACATAATGAAAAACGAATCCAGACCTTTGGCTGATTTAATGCGTCCATCAACCATTGATGATATTGTTGGGCAAAAAAACTTACTTGGCGAAACAGGTCTGATTCGTCGCATGGTTGACAATAACAAATTATCAAATTTAATTTTATGGGGGCCGCCGGGATGTGGCAAAACAACCATTGCGCGTGCATTGGCACACACCGTTGACATGGATTTTGTTCCAATGTCTGCCGTTTTTTCTGGCAGTGCAGATATTAAAAAAGCGATGGATGCCGCGCGTATGAATCGCGATATCGGCAGAAACACACTATTATTTATCGACGAAATTCATCGTTTTAATAAAACCCAACAGGATACTTTATTACCGTATTTAGAAGACGGCACCGTTGTGTTTATCGGCGCGACAACCGAAAACCCCAGTTTTAATTTGAATAACGCATTATTATCACGTTGTCACATTGGGGTACTAACCGCATTGGCAACTGACGATTTGATGATTTTAATGTCGCGTGCAGAAAAATTTTTGAATAAAAAATTACCATTATTAGATGACACAAAAATTCATCTGGCACAAATGGCTGATGGCGACGCACGATTTTTATTAAACACAATTGAATATTTAACCAGCGCAAATTTCAAACATGATTTAACCGTTGAAGAATTGGATAACGCGATACAAAAACGCGCGCCCCTATCCGACAAAGCCGGGGACGAGCATTATAATTTAATATCCGCGGTTCATAAATCTTTACGCGCCAGCGATACAGACGCGGCATTATACTGGGTTGCGCGCATGATGACATCCGGCCAAGATGCCCGATATATTTTCCGCAGACTAACACGTTTTGCCATGGAAGATGTCGGTTTGGCTGACCCCAACGCATTACAAATTGCGATTTCCGCCTGGTCTGCATACGAAAGATTAGGCAGTCCCGAAGGCGACATCGCATTGGCTGAATTGGTTATATACCTGGGGACCGCCCCAAAAAGCACATCCAGTGACCGCGCATTAATGGCATCATATAAAATTGCGAAACAAACCGGCAGCCTGCCCCCACCAAAAAACATTTTGAACGCACCAACAAAAATGATGCGCGACATGGGATATGGCGCAGGCTATATTTACGAACCCGATACAGCATCCGGATTTTCTGGTCAAAATTGTTTTCCCGAAGGTATGCAGCGTCAAAAATTATACACACCTGTTGAACGCGGATTTGAACGCGAAATAAAAAAACGTGTTGATTACTGGGATAATTTACGCGAAAAAATAAACAGTAAAAAATAAATTCGCCTAACGCGAATTTACCATCATTTTTTCTAATTCTTCACACATCAATTGCACCCCAGGCAATTTGTCTGTATTTTTTGCAACGCATCCAACATTTCCGCGTTTTACCAATCCTGATAAAACCTTACCTGGCCCTAATTCGTATGCCATTGTAATATTGTATTCTGGGAAACGTTCCATAATACCAACCCAATTAACACCATGAATCATCTGTTTTACCAACGCTTCTTTGATATCATTTGGGTTGCTCATAACATTTGCTGTTTCATTAGAAAACCAATTCATATTTGGCGCATTTACAGTCACAGTTTTCAAATGTTCTGCCATTAAATCTGCCGCTGATTGCATCAAAATACAATGCGCAGGGATTGAAACCGCCAAACGTTTTGCAATTTTTGCGCCCTTGGCCTTGGCCAAATCCAACACCGCATCCAGCACAGAATTTTCACCACTAATAACAAATTGGTCGCGCAAATTACGGTTTGCGATTGCGGCAAAACCCTTGTCATGTGCAGAATCAATCATATCTTGGACCTGCCACTCTTGCAATCCGGCCACACAGACCATCCCCGCACTAGTATTTTTTTGGGTTGCCTGCATAGTATAACTGCTGCGTGCCATCAAAATTTCAACACTATCTTTCAAAGAAATACTTTTTACGCAACATAACGCAGAATATTGCCCCATCGAATGTCCAACAATAGAATTACCAATTTCGTTCAAATCATACCCTAATTGTGTTTCCAACACCCTGGCAATAGATATTGAATGGGTAAATGTGGATAACGATGCTTTATCTGGCTGGCGCAATTCTACATCTGATGATTCAAAACAGACTTTTTTAATATCATAATGTGAAATATCAGATATTTGTTCAAAAACACGACGAACCACAGGGTATTCAGCATACAAATCACTGCACATACCCTTGTATTGCGCACCTTGACCAGGAAATAAAAAAGCAACTTTCTCTTTCATAACGAGAAAATTATAGACTAAAAATAAAAAATGTCAACTTTTTTATTAAAACAGAATATTCAAATTCATACCGATTGTGGAATCTTCTTTTTCATATTCGTATGAATAAAACACCCCGTATTGTGTCCGTCCAAACTGACGCAATACTTTGAAAGTCAACCATTCCCTGTCAAAACCAGGATTTGTTGCCACGCGCGCCGTAAACCCAATACCCGCGCGCCAACCTTCTATCATACGGAAATATGCCTCTGGCACGAAATCTATATACGACATACCGCGTCTGTCATCAAAAATCCATGTAGATTTAACAGTTCCAGACAACGACACCCCTGCCCATTGACGACCAACACGCAAGCCTGCAAAATATGTAGATTTTGCAAAATCAGGTTCACGCACATGACGATTTCCACCAAAGCGCAAACCAAACAAAACATCTGTTGAAACATGTGCCGAATTATCGTCTGCCAATCCTGCGCGATATACACCACCCAATTCAATACTGGAAAATCCCTGTTCATGACGATGATGTACAAAATCAAACTGGTAATGAATATTAGTATTTATACTCAGCCGCGAATTCAAACCATACGCAAAATTTTGTCCCAGGCGCAAAATATCATTACCGTATTCTACGCCTGTGGTTGATAAAATATGATCATCTGCGACAATATATAACGGGTCTGATGTATCCGCATACAGCAATTCATCATCCATTGAATACGCAGCATCACATAATGTTGCAGCAAACAAAAATCCCAACAATAATTTTTTCATAACCAACAAAACCCGTCAAATTAGAATTGGAACATTACTTGCAATCCCGCAGACCATTCATGGAATTTAGACAATTCCGCAGGAACCACCACTGCATCATACCACGTGACCTGATTCAAAGGTAAATTTCCAACATAAATATCTAAATCTTTTTTATTTGCGCTGTCGTAAATTGATGTTTTTGCATACAGATTCAATGCGAACCAATCATTTGGTTGCCATCCAAATGCACCCTTGACTGACAATTGATTATGCCAATCATAGTACCCAAACATACCTTCGACATTTAATGTCCAATCTTCTGCCAAAACGGTCCAAACACCCGCCGCCAATTCACCCATAAACAATGGGTCAGAAGATTTTCCATATTTCATCATTTGCCAAATATTATTATCTGGATCTTCGATATAATCACCATAATAATCGCCTTCCATATCGACGACCCATGCACGCGCCAACCCGTAAATAGTTGATGTTGCAACTTTATATCCGGCCTTGATATCTGCGATATAGTAATCGACACCATGCTTTTGATGTTCATAATATCCCGACACAGTTGAAATCCAGTCATTTGTATCAACGATACGACCCTGGACACCGAAACCGAACAAATTCAAATCACGATTTTTGTAAACATCGCTATCGCCTGTATTATCCTGCCATTTTAATTTATCAGAATTATATTTCGCCATCGCCTGTAATGCGATACGATCTGTCAAACCATAACTCAAATCTTCTTTGATTGACCATTCGGATAATTTTCTTTTTGCATCACCCACAGACATTGCGAAATTATATTTACCCTCTAAATATTCACCTGTGGTGACCGAACCGAATTGTCCTTGCAAAGGTTGATAGAACGGATTTGCGATAAAATATTTGCGTCGCGCAGTTTTTTTGTATGTTTCGCCCGTTTTATATGTTGTTTTTGTTGTCATTTCTGGTTCTACGCGTTGATAATCGCGTTCTGCACTTGAACCATATAAACTGGAACGATTTGAACGTCTGGCCTGATATCTGTATCCATCATCATAGGCACGTGATTCCGACACGCTGCGATTAATTTTTATTGTATCGCCATCAGAATTCCGCATATTAATACTGGAATACATACTGCTGCGCGCGCCAGCATTTGCATCCAGCGCAACCATCGATGCCACCACAGCCACCAAACCAAAATTTTTAATCTTCATATTATTTTCTCCTTTTCAACGCAAATTATATCATATTTTTGCCTTATAAAAAAGCCTTAATTTATAAACCCAAACAAATATTATTGAAAAAATCGACCCGACGACATTACCCAAGAACGAAAAACATATATAAAAAAATATGATTGAAACGCATACATAAATTCTGTATAATTACACTATATATTTCAGTTAGAGGGAATTAAACCACCATGTCACAGTCCAAGATAATGACATTACCGCGTTTTTTGTATATTGCGATTATATCTGTATTGCCATTGCAATCTTTTGCTGGCACCGATTACGTATTTTCATCGGCAATGGATTGTATGGCCAGGGACGGCACCGGATGCGATAACGACATTTATTTTTGTGGTTATACAAGCAACAAAATGTGTGAAGGTGTAGGATATTGCGGTGACAGAGAGAAACTGACATACGGTGAAAGCATAAATTTCAATGGAACAAAATATTACTGTTGTGACACCGGCAATGGTTATAATGGTCTTGGTAAATTTGTTGCTGGCAACAGTTATGATATTTCCGAAACATTAACCATAGATTTGCCTGGCGGTGGAAACTGCACATACACACGTTCCAAAACAATCTGCGACAGTGATTGGACCAATGATAAACCATGCACAAAACCCGAATGTCCAAACAGTGGCGACATTTTCCGCAATGGCGAATGTGTCACCCCATGCGTTGCACCGGCCGTTTTTGCATCACCAACATCAAATGTATGTACCGAAGATTGCGAAACCACAACCTTCCAAGGCAAAGGTCTTGATAAAGATTTTAATCCAACATGCCTGCATTGTGATTCCGCCACAGAAATTTGGATAAAATCCAAAAAAGGCTGTGTAAACAAAATTGATGGGATGAAAACATACAATACTGCGGATATGAAAAAATGTTGGCGCTGTGATTCTTTTGAAAATTTCAAAAAATGTTTACAAAACGAAACTGTCCATGATTTTTGCCCACAATATTACAAAAAAAACAGAAATAACGAACAAAACGAACAAAACGAAATAGTTGAAACATACAGAATGTTTAAACCAACCAACAGAAACAATTAAAACATTGATTTATCCCCAAACCATATATTTATAATGGTTTTATAATATGTGTCGTTTATTATTCGCATCTGGACTGCTGACAACGCCTTCTTGTTCCATGCGTTCCATGAATCCAGCCGCCTTGTTATACCCAACACCCAAACGTCTTTGAATATATGAAATCGTAGGTTTCTTGTCACGAATAACAATTTCTTTGGCCTGGGCATACAAATCACCATCTTTGGCAGCCTTTTGTTCCGCCGCCGACGGTGCCGCGCCACCATCAAACGATGCCACACCATCTTCGCCAGAATCCGTCACACCGGACGCATATTCCGGTTCACCCTGACTGCGCAAGAAATCACCTATTCTGGTTAATTCATTATCATCAATAAATGCCGCATGAATACGCACCGGGACACGTCCAGCCTCGCTGAACAGCATATCACCCATTGCCAGTAATTGTTCTGCGCCCTTTTCACCCAATGTCGTCATAGAATCAATCACACTGCGTGCCTGGAACGAAACGCGTGTTGGGAAATTCGCCTTGATAACACCGGTAATTGTTGTTGCGTCTGGTCGCTGGGTTGCCATAACCAAATGGATACCTGCGGCACGCGCCTTTTGTGCAATACGTTGAACACATGCCTCGACCTCTTTACGGGCCAAAGACATCAAATCGGCAACCTCGTCAATTATGATAACGATATATGGCATATCAGACAAATCGACCTCTTGTTCTTCGAACAATAATTCACCAGTTTCTTCATCTGTTCCAACCGCGACCTGTTGTGTCAACACCTCGCCTGCGGCACGTTTTTGCGCAACGATTTCATTATAACTTTCGATATTACGCGCATTTACAATTTGTAATTGTTTATAACGTTCCTCCATCTCGCGCACAGCCCATTTCAATGCGTTCACAGCCGCCTGGGCATCTAATTTTACAATTGGTGTAATCAAATGTGGAATATCATCCCAGAACCCAAAATCAACACCCTTGGGGTCAATAATTATCAATTTGCATTTATCAGGTGTAAAATGATACACAATGGATGTAATAATCGTTTGCACAAACACAGATTTTCCAGAACCCGTACGTCCTGCAATCAACATATGTGGCATTTTGGCCAAATCAAAATACATTGGATTTCCACCGATATCAACACCCAACGCCAATGGTATTTTATATTTAGAATTAACAAATATTTCATTTTCAATCAATCCGCGGAAACGCACCGTTTGACGTTTCAAATTGACCATTTCCACACCGATTAATTGTGTTGATGGAATATGCGCAATACGGATGTTTTCTGTTGCCATAGCGCGTGTCATATCTTTGACAGTTTTTGTCACATCCGCGATTTTTGTTCCATCGTCTGGCATAAATTCATACAATGTCACGATTGGACCTGGGCGAATTCCTGTCACTTTGCCATGCACATTATATTGTGCAAAATGCACCTCCATCGCATCAGCATTACGTTTTAATTCCGGTGTCACAATATTTTTACCAAACACAGACCTTTCCAAAAACGCAGGGTCTGGCAATTCATATTCATCACCGGCAACTGTTTTTTTACGAGTCTTTTTTGATGCTTTCTTGGGCTTTTCTTCTTCGACCTCTTCCGTTTCTTCTTCTTCGGCCTCTTCTTCCTCTATTTCTTCTTCCTCATCTTGTTCTGCCACAGGCAAAATATGAAACGCGGACAACACCCACCGCACAGATGCCCACACCAATCGCGCCACATACACAACATACGACCATTTTATATTCAACAGCACACCCGACATCCACACAAAGCCAACCAAGCACAATATTCCAACAACAATTTGCCAATTACCAATTAACCCACCAATGTCCGCCGATGCAATTGCCCCCAACATACCACCGAACGAACCGCCTGGAACCAACATACCAAAACCCATACACCCCAAACACAGTGCGATAAACCCACGCAATAAATTATATTCAGGTGTTGCCTCGTCATTACGACCGCCAATCAAATTTATTCCCCCGCGCATCAAGCACAAGAATAAAAATAACATTGGTATAAAACCAAAAACATAACGCATAAAACTAATAAAATTACCAATTATTCCATGATTACCAAATGTACTGGAAACAGCAAATCCATCCAAAGACGAATTAAAAAATATTGCCGCCAAAATCGATAAAACACCAAATAAAAACATCAGCACGCCCAACAACCGCCAGGCCAAACTTTTCAATGCCCCAGAAAGTTCTTCTGGTAAAAATCTAGATTTCTTATCCATAACACGATTATTGTATCATAAAAAAGGTCAAAATTAAAGAATCTTGTCACAAAACAAAAACGGGATATTTCATCCCGTTTCTTTATTTTATTTTACGAATAATTGATAAAACAAAATCAGCCGACACCATACCAACAAACGCACCCAACAAAACATCTGTTGGCCAATGCGCACCGATTGATACACGCGACACAGCAATTACAATCGCCAATGTCCATGTTAACCATTTGAAACGCGGCATCAACATTCCCAACATAACCAAACCTGCAAACGATAATGCCGTATGCCCCGATGGCATTGAATTAAACGCCCATTCTGTGGTAAAAGGAAAAAATCCAACAATTCCAAATTCATCAAAGAATATAGGACGCGCGCGCCCAATTATAAATTTCAAAATTTCAACAATAATCCCTGACATAACCAGAGAACACAACACCAAAAAAGCATTACTGTTTTTCAGTTTTGCATACGCATCTTTTGTTAAAAATTTAACATTAAACCAATGCATATGTGTTGTTGGGTCATTTCGTAAATCGTATGTTTTTTTCAAATACATCACGATTGTTGCCAACCCAAATACCGCGACCCAAACCTTGCCGTCAAAAATATGTGCAAACCAATGCCACAAATTGCAATCATATTTTTGCAAAAACATATACACAGGTATATCATATTTTATCACACCTGCATAAACCATAAATGCAACAACAATCGTTGCCAATGTTAACCAAATCCATCTAATATTATTTTGTTTTGAAATAAACATATATAAATCCTTATTCTGCAATCAATTTATGATAAACATCTTTATCTGTCAAAACCTTGGTTGCGATTGCCATAGACATCATATCTTCGTCATCGCCATTTGCGATAACCGGACATCCACGACGCACCGCATCAACATTAACTGATTCATCTTTATTAAAATCCTGAATTTTGAAATCATCATTTATAACATTTACAAAAAACGCATTTTGTTGCTTGGCCGAACGAATATTCGACAAACACACAATCGGGAAAACACCACGCGAATCCAACGCCAATCCCGATGCAGACTTAATAGATTTATTCAACAATTCCAACGCCCCACCATTTGATAAATCGATATGTGTTGCAATACGCGCATTACCCGCAGACGGCGTTCCAACCAACACACCACGTCCATGTTCATAAAAAGCCGCGGCTAATGCTTCGGGTGTACCGGTGGTTGTATTTGATGTTAAAACAACAACACGCGCATCGGTCACCGCGTCACCGCCCGGGACAAATTCCATATCTTCGCCTGCGGTTTGTGTTATACGCATCACAGGTTTTGCCCCCATAAATAACCCTGCCATTTTTGTCGCAGATTTTGGTTCCACGCCACGTGCCGAACGCAAATCCAAAATAACCCCAACAACATTTTGATATTTTAACAAAGCCTCGTTAACTATATTTGTTGCATTATCTGTTAATTCATGAACAACAATTTCCAACAACGCCGTATTATTATCAATCGGGCGATAAATAACATCCGCATCCGCCAACACAATCGTTGCCCTGCGTAAAACAACATTTCGATTACCATTTGGTGTTAACAGATATAATTTTACCGTTCCACTGTTTAACCCCTGAAACGCAGCATCCAATTCCCCATCAGACATTTGTGCAACATCACGACCATTGACTTTGTCTATTAAATCATAAACAGCGATACCAGCCATATCTGCGGGCGAACCCTTTACCACCGCCCCAACACGAAATTCGCCACCGACATCGCGCCATCCTGAAATACCGACACTGGTCAAAATACGATTATCAGAATTATTCAAAATATCTTTTTTTGGAATATATTTACCACTTTCATCGATACCACGCATTAACGCAGCAAACGCATGTTCATAAATTTGTTCTGTTGATAAAGATGCCAAATAAGAATCGCGTTCACGCATTTTATTAATCAACGAAGTTGTAATTTTGCCATACGTATTCCAATCCCCAACACTTGGTTTTTGGAAATTTCCAATAATAGAATCTTGCCAAACTAAAATAATTCTGTCATCTGTTGCCGCCAAATGAGCATTCGGGCTTAAACTTTCCAGATTTTCAATAACAACGCCTATATTTTTTCCGCCCCATTGTACAGAATTTAATTTTTCATAAATTTCTGCAAATGTCGCCGCCGCCGAATCAGACACACCATCATCTGCATACGCAAAATTAACGGTCAATGCAAAAAGCACAGAAAAAATTATTTTCAACATTTTCATAAAAACTCGCCTCCCCCGTTTTGTTTTTTTTGCATTGACCAAAAAATTAATATTTTGTTTCACGCAAATTAAAGTGATACAAAATAACATTAGAAATATAGATTGATGTTAACGTTCCCATAACGACAGAAAATGTCATTGCGATTGCAAAATCACGCAACATCAAACCACCAAACGCATACAAACCAACCATTGCCAATATTGTTGAAACACTGGTCATAATTGTTCTGCGCAACATTTCATTTACGGACAAATCAATCAAATCGTTCATAGGCATTTTATGATATCTGTTAATATTTTCATCAATTCGGTCATAATTCACAACCTTATCATTAATAGAATAACCAATACCCATCAAAATAACCGCGATTGCTGTTTGATTAAATTCCAGACCTGTAATTGAAAAGAAACCGAACATCAACACAAAGTCCAAAACCAACGAAACAAACGAACCAACCGCATAACCGCCGCGATAACGAATCCAGATATAAACACTCATCAACACGAACGAAACCAACACAGCCAAAATACCGCCACGAATCAATTCGCCACCGATTTTTGGTCCAACGATTTGGACTTGGGAATACGTCACATTATCACCCAATATGTTTTTGATTTCACTGACGCGGGCATTTTGTTGTTCATCAGTTGCGCCTTTTGGCAAACCAACGCGCACCAATACCGCGCCACCATCAACGACCTGTAATTCAGGCTTAAACGCCGCCAATTCCGAACGCATTTTATCAATAGTGTATTCCTGAGATGTTGGAACAACCTCCATCGAAATACCACCTGAAAAGTCAATTCCGTAATTCAATCCTTTGAAACACAAAGCCAAAATTGACAATAAAACCAAACCCCCAGATACCCAATAGGATAATTTACGATATTTCATAAAATGTAAATTCATGATACCCACCTTTAATTATTTACTTTTAATAAAACCAATTTTTTTGTTTTTACCATGCATATACCAATCAATCAACAAACGTGATAATACCAAGCATGTAAACAAAGTTGTAATCACACCAATTGATAATGTGACCGCAAATCCACGAATAGGACCTGCACCAAATTCAAACAAAATCAAAGAACAGATTAAATTGGTTAAATTACCGTCCATAACAGTTTTAACCGAACGCGTAAATCCCATATCAACTGCGCGCAATGTTGGAACGCCACTACGCACCTCGTCACGAATACGTTCATACGGCAAAATATTCGCGTCAACTGCCATACCCAACGTCAACACGATACCGGCAATACCAGGCAATGTTAATGTTGCACCCAACACAGCAGACACACCAACAATCATCGCCAAATTAACCAACAATACGATATCTGCGAAAAATCCAAACAAACCGTACACCAATATCATAAACGCGATAATAAACATCACACCCACAGCCGAACCAATTTTACCAGACGCAATTGTATCAGCACCCAAACCAGCACCAACTGTGCGTTCTTCGATAACTGTCAACGGCGCAGGCAACGCACCACTGCGCAACAAAACCGCCAAATCTTTTGCACCCTGTAATGTAAATCCACCTGAAATTTGACCACGTCCACCTGGGATTGGTTCACGAATATTTGGTGCAGACAAAACTTTACCATCCAACACGATTGCAAATCTTTCATTGACATGTTCTGTGGTTAACTTTGCAAAACGACGCGCGCCCGACGCATCAAACACAGTTGTCACCACAGGCATATTATTTTGGTCAAAATCCGCCTGGGAATCTTTTAACGATTCGCCTGACACCTCTACACGAGAATACACCGGCACCTTTTGTTCTGGATTATCCATATATGGCAAGAACATTGTGCCATTTGGCGCATGATCCGATGCCATTTGTTCACTTGTCACATTTTCATTTACCAAATGGAAAGTCATCTTGGCTGTTTGACCAATCAATTCTTTGATTCGTTCAGGATTATCAACACCCGGCAACTGAATCAATATATACTTGCCACCCTGACTTTGAATAGATGGTTCTTTGGTCCCCAGCGCATCAATACGACGACGAACAATTTCAATACTACGATTCAACGCATCTTGAACCATTTCTTGTTTTTGTTTTTCTGTATATTGAACACGAACGACATCACCACTGGATGAAACATCTGCGCCTGTTCCCAACACACTCTTCAAACGACCTTTGGCCTTGGAAACCTCGCCAGAATCACGAATTGTCAAAGATATTACACCATCATTATTACGTAAATTTGAAAAACGAATAATACCACGATTTCTGTCCACCATTGCCGAGCGAACTTCGTCATACAACTGAACAGATTTATCTTGGAACATTTGGTCAGTATTGACCTCTAATAATAATTGTGCCCCACCTTTCAAATCCAGACCTAAATTAATTGGCTGAATCCATGATGGAAAATATTTCGCCGCCACCGGCACAAATGTTGGCACCGCCAACAACACACCAAACACTGCAATAAAAACAATTGCCAGTTTTTTTAACATAACATACACCCCTTGTTATTTATTTTGATTCAACATCTGCAATTGCGTTTTTGTTAACCTCAACAACAACACCTTTTGCGATTTCAACTTCGACTGTTTTTTCGTTTAATTTCTTGATAGTTCCATAAATTCCCCCGGCCAAAACGCGGTTTCCAACCTTTAATGAATCAATCATTTTTTGATATTCCGCCATACGCTTTTTCGTTGGTCTGACCATAAAGAAATAGATAATACCAAACACAACCGCACAATAAACCAGCATACCGAACCAACTGCCTTGTTCTGCGGCAACGGCTGTATTATTTGCGACTGCATTTGCTGTTTCAATTGACGCTTCCATAATTTCTCCTTTTGATTATGTTAGCACAATAGACAAAAAACCCAAAAAAGTAAAGAAAATAAAAAGAAATTATTTAACTTCTCTCAAACATTATATCCAAATCGGAAAAAGGTATAAATTTATACACTGGTCGTCCATGATTGCATTGACCAGCACGTGTTGTCCGTTCAATATCACGCAACAACGCGTTCATTTGATTCATATCCAACCGCTGTCCTGCACGCACAGAATGATGACATGCCCAATTTGCCAATTTTAAATGTAATTTTTCATTTAATTGCACAGAATGTCCGTTGGCACGAACCTCGTCTGCAATATCATGCAACAATTCGGCCCAATTCAAATCCCAATCTGCTGGTTTTTCAAATATTGCGATTGCATTATCACCAAAAGTATCCAACACCAACCCAGACAATTTTAATTCATCCGCTACCGTCATAACCGCATCAACATCTTCAACACGCATATTAACAACAATAGGTGTCAATAACGGCTGGACCTTGATAGAATGTGTCCGGACGCGTTCGTATGTAATGCGTTCATGCGCAGCATGTTGGTCAATTATCACCAAATTATTATCTTTTTCCGCCAATATATATTTATCACCTATTTGCCCAATTACGCGCCCCAATGGACAATCGTCAAACGCATCATCCACAGACGACACACAATCATTTACGACATTATTTGCATGTCCAAAATCTGTTTGATTTGATTTCCAATCAGCCCTATTATCAGGTGACTTGACCGACATCACAGACGCACCAAAATTATTACTTTTTGGAAAATCAAAATTCGTCACTGGGATATTCATCTGGTGCGGAATATTGTTAATCGATTCGACAGATAGATGTGTATTTTGCTGCGCAACATCGTTCATTGTTTCAGCCAAACGTTCACGCAAATTTTTAATAATAAATGCGCGAATATGGCCTGGCTCTAAAAAATGCACCTCTGTCTTGGCAGGCGACACATTAACATCCACATGTTGCGGATTTATTTTCAAAAACAAAGCACATAACGGAAATTCGCGTGCATGCATAACATCCATATATGCCGCGCGCAACGCCCCCACAACAACCTTGTCTTTGATTGGGCGACCATTTACAAATAAAAATTGGTCAACCGATGATGCACGCCTCAATGTCGGTTCCGATATAAAACCCGTCAAAGACAATTCAGATGATTGCGACCCTGCATCAATATCCAACATATGCCCAACGATATCATCCCCCATAACCGCAGACATACGTTCCAATAAACTTTGTCCTTTTGGAAAAAACCATTTATTATTCAGTGTAAAACCAACATCCACGCGCGCCATTGCCAACCGTTTAACAATTTCCAGAATTGACATAACCTCTGCCCTGTCGCCACGCAAAAACTTCAATCGCGCAGGCACCTTGGCAAACAAATTTTGCACACGAATTCGTGTTCCCGAATCCCAATCAGACGGCTTTATTTCACCCGTATTTGCATCCAAACACCATCCATGTTCGTCCGCCGCATTAAATGTGTCAATTGTCATATCCGCAACCGACGCGATTGATGGTAATGCCTCGCCACGAAATCCCATATATGAAATATTTGTTAAATTGTCATCTGGTAATTTTGATGTTGCATGTCGTAATATAGATTTTGCCAAATCATCACGCGTCATTCCCCGACCATTATCAATAACACAAATCGATGTTCGACCACCATCAACAACATCAATAACAATTTGGTCCGCCCCAGCATCCAGCGCATTTTCCACCAATTCTTTGACAACACTGGCTGGATTTTCAACCACCTCGCCGGCGGCGATTTGGTTTACTAAAAATTCAGGCAGCACACGAACCGACATTTAATTTAATCCTTGAATCTGACATCTATAATTTCAAATTCTTTTTCACCCGATGGCAATTTAACCGTACAGCAATCCCCAACGCACCGACCAATCAACGCACGTCCAACCGGTGATGTGCATGAAATAATTTGCCGGCCATCTGATTCTACATCCGATAAAATACGACACTGCATACGATTACCATCTTCGTCTTCGGCGATGACACGCGCACCAAACACGACCCGGTTTCCAGACAAACTGTCCACATCAATAATATCAGCATTTGAAATAATATTTTCAATATATTGAATACGACTGTCGATTTGACGTTGTTTTTCACGCGCAGCGCTATAATCCGCATTTTCAGATAAATCGCCCAACGAACGTGCCCATTGAACGACACGCAAAATTTCCGGTCTTTGATTTTCCTTCAAATCTTTTAATTCTTTTAACAGCGCGTCAAATCCCGCACGCGAAATTGGTTTTTTTTCCATATTATCCACCTAAAACTATATTATACAGGGGTAAATTATTGCACTTTCATTTTAATTTTGCAATTATCAAATGAACAAGGTATAATTTCCATTAATAGCCCAAGGGAAACTATGTTTAGGACAACGATTTTATTTAGATTTTTACTCCGTCGATTTTTTGGCGGCATTGGCATCATATTACTTATAATATGTGGAATTATATACGCGGTCACATTTGTTGAACGCCTGCCGTCTAACCCTGACACAATATCTGCAATCACAGATGCCTGGATAAGATTATTGGAATACATACCTTTGTTTTTACCATTGGCGGTGTTTATGGGCACATTACTGGCCATGTATAATTTAACCAAATCATCCGAGGGGATTATTATATCCAGTGCCGGCATGTCACCATACCAAATTGCCAAGCCGTTTTTGTTTGGTGCAACACTTGTTGGAATATTTGCAACGACTGTTGTAAATCCATATTTCGTAGATATCAGTTCAAAAAACCTGACCACACACGAATTGCAACTGGTGGACAATACGATATGGATTCGCGAAGAATCCGACGACCATTTTTTAACAATGGCGGCACAAAACATGCATAAACAAAATGCAGACTTGGTATTTTTTAATACAAAAGTTTTTGTCCAAGATAAAGATTTCAAATTATTAAATCGTATTGACGCCCCTGTTATAACATTATCGACATCTGGATTAAAAACAGAATCTGCGACAATTTGGGACACACGTGGGAACAAAAAAATAAAATCATGGGATATAAAAACAAAAATAACTCCACAAACCGTATTGGACAGATATCTGCAACCGAATCAAATTTCATTTTGGCAATTACCACGATTTATTCAAAAAATGACAGCGATTGGTGTTCCAATGCGTGGACATTTGGTTCAATTTTGGACACTGTTATTTTTACCATTAACAATGATAGCCATGACGACATTAGGAATTGCATTTTCACAAACCCGTCAACGCAGGAACTTTAATTTTGGATTAAAATTCAGTCTGGGTGTTATTACATGCTTTTTAATGTATTTCATGATAAACACATTTAACGCATTGGGCGCAACAGGTGCCCTGCCACCGATATTGGCGATTATTGCACCACCAATTATAATTATTGCTGCGGCTGGTGCATTTATTGAACATTTTGACACAATATAAAAAGGACAAACAATGCCATTAAAAAAGAAAAAAACAAACGCAAAAAAAATACTAATCTGGTTGGTTATAATTGTCCTGATTGCATTTATGATTATGTATTTTGCACCGACCCAGACAACCATTGAATTGGAATTATACCCATGAATTATATTGATATTTTTCTTGAAGCATTGGTTGCCGAAAAAGGCCGCAGCACAAAAACCGTTTCCAGTTATGCATCTGATTTAACACACGCAGACAGTGAATTGCCCAACGGTTTATTAAACGCAACCGAACAAGATATTCAAAACTATTTATCAAACCTGCCTGACAAGGCATCCAGCATTGCCCGCAAGGCCAGTGCCCTGCGCAGTTTTTATAAATTTTTAATGTTGGAAAAAATCATAACAACAAACCCAACAAAAAATATAGAATTACCAAAACGCAGTCGCCCATTACCAAAATTATTGTCAACCGAAGAAATTGATTTATTGATATCATCGGCTGGCGACATAAAAAATTCGATTCGTTTGCGTGCAATGATTGAACTGCTATACGCATCAGGACTGCGTGTATCTGAATTATGCGAATTACCAACAACGGCAATTTTAGGTGACCATTTATTAATTCATGGCAAAGGTGCCAAAGAACGCATGGTTCCCATGCATATTGGCGCACAACACGCATTAGAAAAATGGATGGATGCGCGTGGCGACAATGATTCTAAATACGTTTTCCCCAGCACCAGCGCAACCGGTCACATCACGCGCGACGGATTTTTCAAGATATTAAAAAAATGTGCTGTATTATCTGGCATTGACCCTGCGCGCGTATCCCCGCACGTATTACGGCACTCGTTTGCATCGCATTTATTATCACATGGCGCAAATCTGCGTGCGATACAAACAATGCTGGGACACGAAGACATATCAACAACACAAATTTATACTCACGTTTTACCTGAACAATTACGTGAAACGATGGAGCAATTTCATCCATTATCAAACAAATCAAAGGCTGAACAACAATGATAACAAAATGCGACCATCCTGGATGTACCAAGGCCGGCACATGTCGTGCGCCTAAAAATCGCGATTTGCGTGAATATTGGCATTTCTGCCAAGAACACGCCGCCGAATACAATAAAAATTGGAATTATTATGCCGACATGACCCCCGAAGAAATCGAGGCTGATTGGGAACGTCAAACATTTGGCGCACCATTGAAAGAAAAAAATAAAGCCAACGCTGACGAGGCTGATTATATAAAATTCTTGAACGATTTTTTAACCGGGCGCGACACATTTGACCGCACCCCGCCCCCCAGCAAATTACCAACCGGTATCACCGGGGCATTCAAAACATTGGGATTACCCATATCTGCCACCTGGCGCGAGGTTGGCGTAAAATATCGTGCATTGGCGAAAAAACACCACCCAGATACTGCTGAAAACAAAACATCAGCAACAAATGAATTTACCAAAATTACAACTGCATACAACACATTAAAAAAGTATTTCAAAAAATAATTTAATCGGTTGCACTATTTGGTGTCCTATGGTATGCTGGACACGATAAAAAAAGGAAAAATAGGATAGAAAAATGTATGATATTATAATTTTAGGTTCTGGGCCTGCTGGATTAACTGCTGCGATATATTCTGCGCGTGCAAATAAAAAAACATTGATAATCGCAGGCGACACTTTGGGTGGACAAACGTCTGAAATTGCAAATTTGGAAAATTTTCCAGGATACATGGGTTCTGGCATGGATTGGATTCAATCTGCATTAAAACAGGCGACGCATTTTGGGGCCGAAATTGCATACACATCTGCAACAGACATCCAATGGGATTCTAATTTTAATTACACCGTTCAATGCGACAACGGTAAAACATACAATGCATCTGCGGTTATCATGGCAACTGGCGCACGTCCACGCCAACTGGAAATCCAAGGCGCACGTGAATTAATGGGCAACGGTGTTTCATATTGCGCAACATGTGACGGATTTTTCTATTCTGGGAAACGTGTTTTGGTAATTGGTGGTGGAAATGCGGCATTAAATGACGCATTGTATTTGGCGGATTTGGCCAGTAATGTAAAAATCATTTATCGTAAATCATCATTTACACGTGCCGAGGCCATTGTTCGTGATCGCGTTTTGGCGCGCGAAAACATTGAACCTGTATATAACACAGAATTAAAATCTATTCGTAAAAATCCTGATTCTGCAACAGGTGAATTAATTGCAACAACAACAAATGGTGATGAAATTATTTGTGATGGTATATTTGTTGCCATCGGGCACGAGGCTAACACAGATTATTTGAATGAATCCATTTCACGTGATGAAATGGGACGAATTGCACCAAATGTATTACCTGCGGGATTATTTGTTGCAGGCGACGAAAAAAGTGGTATTAAAATGCAGGTTGCAACCGCGGTTGGCACAGGATGCAGTGCCGCAATCGACGCAATCGCCTATATAAATACAAAGGATAAATAAAATGTTGGATATAAAATTTATTCGTGAAAATCCAGACGTAGTAAAAAATGCATGTCGGGTTAAAAATTTTCCTGATGTGGTTGATAATTTATTGTTATTAGATGCGCGTGTTCGTGAATTGAAAACAATCACGCAAACAATGACCGCTGAAAAAAACAAAATTTCACGCGAAATTCCATCTGCCACTGACAAAGCCCCACTGATTAAACGCAGCAAAGAAATCAGCGATGAAATTGCCGCCGATATGGCAGAACTGGCGGACAAAGAAAATCAATTAAACGATTTAATGCATCGTGTTCCACAAATCCCAAGTGCCGACGCACCAATTGGCGATGATGATTCGGCAAATGTGGAAATTAAACGCGTTGGCGAACCACGAAAATTTGATTTTTCACCACGCGCCCAATGGGATTTATTGGATATGAACGATTGGTGGGCACCTGAAAAAATTGCTGGCATCTGTGGCACACGCACATATTGCCTCAAAGGTGAAGCGGCCGAATTAGAATTGGCTGTTCAAACATATGTTATTCAAAAATTGATAGCCAAAGGTTTCACATACATTGAATGTCCATCGGTCACGAAACCACAAACAATATTTAATGCCGGACATTTTGTTGGCTCTGATATGTCTGTTATGAACGACGATGTATTTATGTTGACCGACACCGACAGATGTTTGGCTGGGACTGCTGAAATCATTTTGAATTCATTACACAGTGACGAAATTTTATCTGAAAACGATTTACCAATAAAATACGCTGGTTTTTCACCATGTTTTCGTAAAGAGGCTGGTGCCGCCGGTCGCGACACACGTGGGTTGGTGCGTTTTCATCAATTCAACAAGGTTGAACAATACATATTCTGCAAACCCGAAGATTCCGATGCAATGCACGAATTGTTATTAAACAACCTGTGTGAAATTATGCAAGATTTGGAATTACCATATCGCGTAATTGCAAATTCAACCGGCGACATGGGATTTAACAAGGTTAAAATGAACGATGTCGAGGCATGGTTCCCGTCGGAATCCACATATCGTGAGTTGGGCTCATGCTCGTCCATCGGCACATTCCAGGCGCGTCGAACAAATACACGCTATCGCGAAAATGGAACAAACGAAGTAAAATTTGTTGCAACATTAAATAATACTGGGATTGCCCTGCCACGTGCATTGGTTCCAATTATTGAAAACCATCAAAACGCCGACGGTTCTGTAAATATTCCAAAGGCACTACAACCATTAATGGGTGGCAGAACCAAGATTGGCGGAAAACATTAAAATCGGCTTGTTCCACGAAGCCTTAGGCGAAGTGGGATGGTAAACATTAATAAAAAAACTCCCAAACGGGAGTTTTTTTTATCTTTCTATAATAACATTACGTTTTACAATTTTTAACATGTCTTTCAATGTTATTTTTGAATGCGCGCATTTATCCCAATATTTCAAAGCATTTTCTAAACGTTCATCTTTCAAATTATATTTTGCCTTGAATCGATAATAATCAATAATCGCGTTATACAATTCAACAACAGAAAAATATAAACTGTAATCAGTTTGATTTTTAACCAACGCATTATTTGAAATTTGCACGAAATCAATTTCTGCATCTGGGTTATCAATTATTTTATCCAAATTATTAAACATCTTACCAAACATAGAATTTTTATTGATTCTACCCTGATTTGACAGCCACCCCATAAAAGTCATAATTTCTTGTTCATATCTATTTTTCATTTTTACCCATCCTTGTGTTTAAATCTATTGACGTTGATATCCGCCAAAAACAAATTCATTTAACTTACGTGAAACGCATGATTTAGATTGCGCAACTTTTGCCCATTTGGAAACTTGCGCTGCAAAATCTTTGATATAACGTTCATCAACATATGTTTTATAATTATCTTGATAATAAAAATTTTGAACAGCATTGCAAAAATTCCAAACATCTCTGTTTTGAAAAGCACACTTTATTTTATCTGCGACAACATCACCTGGTCCCCAAACCAACGAGCCCTTGGTTATACCTGCAACATAATCAACCCCATGTTTTGCAATATCTTGCTTTGACAACGAAGATTTTTCCATATAATCAAATGTACGTTTATTCCATGCCGCATTTGTGAATGCCGGTGCAAAATGTTTATCAGGATTTTTTGCAACGTCCGCCAAAAACACCAAAGAACGCGCAAAATCCCATTGTTTGCCCTGACGTTTATCTGCCTTGA